>Ga0209515_10000310_pt1 | contig 92507 bp, 77 predicted proteins | sample Subgroupgradi54m_FD_187454 | JGI IMG/M metagenome (GOLD analysis project Ga0209515, IMG submission 187454) | Subsurface groundwater microbial communities from S. Glens Falls, New York, USA - GMW60B uncontaminated upgradient, 5.4 m (SPAdes)... ... | reverse complement strand
GTTGTTGATGCGCTCGCTGGGGAAGCTGCGGCAGTCGCAAGTGGCCCAGAAGGGGGTGAGCGACTACGTCACTTCGCTCGATCGTGCGGCCGAGCGCATCATCCTTCGGACGATCCGCGCGCGGTTCCCCCGGCACGCCATTCGCGCTGAGGAGTCCGGCCGCAGCCGCCACACCAGTCCGTACGAGTGGGTGATTGACCCGCTTGATGGCACGACCAACTACATCCACCAGTTTCCAGCGTTCGCCGTCTCTATCGCGCTCCTCACAGAAGGGCGGCTGGCGGTCGGAGTCATCTACGATCCGTGGCGCGATGAGTTGTTTCACGGGATGCGGGGGGACGGCGCACGGCTCAATCGGCAGGTGATCCATGTCGCCGGCCGCCGGCGTCTCGCCGAATGTCTCATCGCGACGGGGTTCCCGTTCCGCATCCGGACCCGGTTGGATCGGTACCTCATCTCGTTCCGGAAAATCTTTCTGCACTCAAGCGGCATCCGACGGGCCGGCTCGGCGGCGCTGGACCTGGCCTACACCGCCTGCGGCCGCGTGGATGGCTTCTGGGAGATGGGGCTTTCCCCGTGGGACATTGCGGCAGGAGCGCTCCTCATCGAAGAAGCGGGCGGGCGCGTCTCGGACTTCGCAGGCCAGCCAGGGTACTTGGCGCATGGCTCCATTCTGGCGGCCAATCCGATGATCCATTCGCAACTGGTAAAGTTCCTTAAACCGGTCTTCCCGAGTGGGCGATGAGCCCCAGAATCTGTGATAAGATGAGCTCCTCATGAGTGACGCTGTCGAGAATGTGGTGATTTTGGGATCGGGCCCGGCGGGACTGACCGCGGCCATCTACGCGGCCCGGGCCAATTTGCGCCCCATCGTCGTGGAGGGCGCCGTTATGGGCGGGCAGTTGATGACGACCACCGACGTCGAGAATTATCCAGGATTTCCCAAGGGGATTCTGGGGCCGGAGCTGATGGAGCTGATGCATCAGCAGGCGGCGCGGTTCGAGACGCGGTTCATCCGCGGCAATACGGCGACCGTCAACGTGCGCACCCGTCCCTTCACGGTGACTACTGAGGATGGGACCGTTGTTCGCACGAAGACCCTCATCGTGGCGACGGGCGCCTCGGCCAAATACCTCGGCCTCGATTCGGAACGGCAGCTCCTCGGACACGGCGTCTCCGCCTGCGCCACCTGCGACGGATTCTTCTTTAAGGGGAAGTCGGTCGTGGTGGTGGGTGGCGGCGACACCGCGATGGAGGAATCTACCTTCCTCACAAAGTTTGCCTCGCAGGTGACCGTCGTTCACCGGCGTGACACCTTCCGTGCCTCGAAGATCATGCAGGAGCGCGTCCTCAAACATCCGAAAATCCGCGTCATCTGGGACTCCGCGATCGAGGAGATCAAGGACCCCGTTGCAAAGAAGGTGACGGCGGTCCGGTTGAAGAATCTCAAGACCAACGCCACAACTGATCTGGCTTGCGACGGCGTCTTCATGGCAATCGGCCACCAGCCCAACACCGAATTCCTCCGTGGGCAGGTGGGGCTCGATCAGAAGGGCTACCTCGTGGTGCGGGATCAGACGAAGACGAGTGTCGAGGGAGTCTTCTCCGCCGGGGATGTCCATGACATTCGTTACCGGCAGGCGGTAACGGCGGCCGGCTCCGGCTGCATGGCCGCGATGGACGCCGAGAAGTACCTGGAGGCGCAGGGGCAGCACTGAGGAGGTGGTGATCGTGGGACGGTTGAGCGGGCGCACGGTGCTGATGGTGATCGCCCATCAGCAGTTTCGCGATGAGGAGTACGCGGTGCCGCGGAAGATCCTTGAGCAGGAGGGGACGGCCATCACCGTGGCTTCTTCGGCGCTCACCCCGGCGACCGGGATGCTGGGAATGACAGTGACGCCCGATATGCTGTTGACCGCGGCAAAGCCCGACCAGTTCGATGCGGTGATCTTCGTCGGCGGCATGGGAGCCACGGAGTATTGGGATAATCCAGTGGCTCACCGGATCGCTCAGCAGCTGCACGCAGCGGGGAAGGTCACCTCCGCCATCTGTTTGGCCCCGATGACCCTCGCGAATGCCGGCCTGCTGAAGGCGAAGCGGGCGACAATGTGGCCCAGCGAGGCGGGGCCATTCAAGACGAAAGGCGTCGTCTATACCGGCCAGCCCGTTGAGCGTGATGGGCAGCTGATCACCGGTAGTGGGCCGGAGGCCGCCGAGTCGTTTGGCCGGGCGGTGGCGGACGCCATGGCCGCCGCGCCCGTGCGCTAGATAGATGCCCACCGGCGATTTCATTCTCGCCCTCGACCAAGGGACCACAAGCAGCCGCGCCTGCTTGTTCGATCGCGCGGGCCGCATCGTCGCCCACGCCCAGCAGGAGTTCACGCAGCACTACCCGCGGCCGGGCTGGGTGGAGCATGACCCCGATGAGCTGTGGGCCTCCTGCGTGGCCGTGATCCGCTCCGTCGTCCGCCAAGCCAAGATCCGTCCGACCCAGCTCGCCGGCCTCGGGATCACCAACCAGCGCGAAACCACCATTGTGTGGGAGCGGCTTACGGGCCGACCCGTCCATCAGGCGATCGTCTGGCAATGCCGCCGCACGGCGGAGATTTGCCGGCGACTGAAGGCGCGCGGGCTGGAGCCAACCTTCCGCCGGAGCACGGGCCTCGTCCTCGACGCCTACTTCTCGGGACCGAAGATCACCTGGCTTTTGGAGTATGCGCCGGGGTTGCGCGCGCGAGCGGAGGCGGGTAAGCTCTGCTTCGGCACGGTGGACTCCTGGCTGCTCTGGCAGCTCACGAAGGGGCGCGTTCATGCGACCGATCCGACGAACGCCTCGCGCACGCTCCTCTACAACATCCGCACGCTCGCCTGGGATCCGGCGCTGCTGAAGATCCTCCGCGTGCCGGCCCCGATGCTCCCCAACGTTCTCCCCTCGAGCGGCGAGTTCGGGAAAACCGCGTCGGGCGTCGCGGGACTGCCGAGCGGGATTCCGATTACCGGGGTGGCCGGAGATCAGCAAGCCGCGCTGTTCGGCCAGCGTTGCACCAGGACCGGCGAGATGAAAAATACCTACGGGACCGGTTGTTTCCTCCTTCTGCACACCGGCCGGCGGCTCGTCCACTCGCGGCACGGACTGATTACGACGGTGGCCTGCGATGCGCACGGCCGGCCGGCCTACGCGCTGGAGGGTTCGGTCTTCATCGCCGGGGCGGGCATCCAGTGGCTGCGCGACGCGCTCGGACTCATCACGCAGGCCGCGGAAACGGAGGCGATTGCGGCTGCCCTCGACGACACGCAAGGGGTCTACGTCGTCCCGGCCTTCACCGGGCTCGGCGCCCCCTACTGGCGCCCGGAGGCGCGCGGACTCATCTGCGGGATCACGCGAGGGACCACGCGCGCACACCTGATTCGCGCGACACTGGAGGCGATTGCCTACCAGACGCGGGACCTGGTCGAGGCGATGCAGCAGGATGCGCGCCTGAAGGTCCGGCGGCTGCGCGTGGATGGTGGGGCCTGCAAGAATCAGTTCCTCATTCAGTTTCAATCCGATCTCCTGAATGCGGAAATCATCCGGCCACGGCTCGTCGAAACCACCGTGCAGGGCGCCGCGCAGCTCGCAGGCCTGGGAGTCGGCCTCTGGACGCCGCGCCAGCTCGACCGCATGAGCACAGTCGATCGTACCTTCACCCCACGGATGCCGGCGACCGAGCGCGCCCGTCTCTATCGCGGCTGGCAGCAGGCCGTGGCGCGCACGCTGGCGTGACCCCACCACCTGTCTCTGGCCCGCAGGGCCGCCTGACGGCATCCGCCAACGAACTCTGGCGGATGAAACAGGTGGTGGCGTGATCCGCCAGCCGGAGCGACTTGGAGGAGGCCCCTTTGACCTCCTCATTATCGGTGGGGGCATTGTCGGCGCCGGGATCGCGCGGGATGCTACGCTACGGGGCCTCTCGGTTGCGCTCGTCGAGCAGGGGGATTTCGTCAGCGGCACCTCCTCGAAAACCACCAAGCTGATCCACGGCGGCATTCGGTACCTCGAGCAATGGGATCTGGGACTCGTCCGTGAGGCCTGCCGCGAGCGCCGCACCCTGCTGACGCTCGCTCCGCATTTGGTCAAACCACTCCCATTCCTCATCCCGGTTTACCGCGAGGGGCCGCGCCCCGCATGGAAGGTGCGCGCCGGTGTCCTGCTCTACGATTGGCTGGCCGGCCGAGCTCGGCTGGGCCCTCATGCCTTCTATCCTCCGCAGCGCCTGCAGACGCTTGAGCCGTCACTCCCGGCGGATCGTTTGCAGGGGGCCGCGCACTACTATGATGCACAGATGGACGATGTCCGCCTCTGTCTCGAGAATATTCTCGGGGCGGCCGAGGCGGGGGCAGTGGTGGTCAACTATGCCCGGGTGACTGGAATGTCTCGTCAAGGAAGCCGCATTTGCGGGGCCGAGGTGCAGGCGGGGCGGGGCTCCTGGGTGGTGCAGGCGACGGTGGTGGTGAATGCGACGGGGCCGTGGGCCGACGAGGTGCGGCGGCTGGCCGATCCGCAGGCCCGACCGGTCGTCCGACGGACGAAAGGCATCCACCTCGTCTACCCGAAGCTGCCGATCCGTCAGGCGATTGTTTGCTCGGCGGATCGGGACGGCCGGATCTTCTTTGTGATTCCGTGGCGGAACTGGACGCTCATCGGGACTACCGACACGGAGTTCGATGGGTCTCCGGAGCAGGCGCGGGCCACCTCCGACGATGTGACTTACCTGCTGGAGGAGACGAATCGCTTGCTGCCGAAGCTTCGATTACAGCGCGAACGGATCGTCACCACCTTCGCCGGCGTGCGCCCGCTCGCCGATCAGGAAGCCCAGGTGCCGTGGCACGCGAGCCGGAGTCACCGGATTCACGAGGATGCGAATGGATTGCTCACCATCGTCGGCGGAAAATATACCACCTACCGTGCGATGGCCGAGGAGGTGGTCGATCGCGTGGCCGCGCGCGTGGGGCGGTTTGTCACGCCGTGCCGCACCGCGACACTGCCGCTGGGCGGGCGTGACGAGTGGCGGGCGGACGAAGGGGCCCGCGCCGCGATGCGCGAACTGTTGGGCCGCGGCCTCCTGCATCCGGAAAGCCACAGGCATCTGGTCGAATGGTACGGGGCGCGGTGCCATGCGCTCGTGGCGATGATCCAGCGGGACTCGCGCTTGGCGGCGCCGTTCTGCCCCTCACACGCCCACCTCCGCGCGCAGGTGCGCTACGCGGTGGAGCAGGAGGCCGCGACGACCCTAAGCGACGTCCTCTGGCGCCGGCTCGAGGTGGCCTGGGCTCCGTGCCAGGGACTCGATTGCGCGCAAGCCGCCGCCGAAGTCATGGCCGACCTGCTCGGCTGGGACGCCACCGGCATCCGCCGCCAGGTGGAGACCTACCGCGCTGAAATCCTGGCGAATCGCCCTGTGTTATAATGCCGACGATGTCCCCCACCGTTGCGATCGTTCGTTGCCCGACCTACGCCCCCGCGGCTGTGGATGCGGCCCTGGAAGAGGCCTTCCACCTGCTCGGCGGGATCTCCCAGTTCGTCAAACGCGACGAGCAGGTCCTCCTCAAACCCAATCTGCTCGCCGCCGCGACCCCGGAGGAACAGGCCACCACCCACCCGGAGATCGTCGCGGGGGTAATCCGGCAGGTGGCGCGAGCCGGCGGGCGGCCGTTTATTGCGGAGAGCCCTGCTTTCGGCTCACTGACTCACGTGGCGGAGGTGGCCGGGATCGGCGCCGTCGCCAGGGCGCATCATGTTCCTCTCGTCGAGTTGAACCGTCCGATCCATTTGCCGCTGAAGAGCCCGCTGAGCCGCCGCTGGTTGGTTGGGGATCCCCGAGTCGTGCAGGCCGACGTCCTCTTGAATCTCCCGAAACTCAAAGCCCACGCGCAAACCCGCCTGACCGGCGCCATCAAAAATCTCTACGGGTGTGTGCCGGGCAAACGGAAGGTCTGGTGGCATTTTCAGGCGCAGCATGATCTGGCCCGGTTCAGCGAGATGCTGGCGGACAATGCCCTGGCCGTGCAGTCATCGCTCACCATCGTGGACGCGGTGATGGCGATGGAGGGGCAGGGACCGCGGCGCGGGACGCCGAAGCCGGTTGGGCTGATCGTCGCCGGCAGCGACCCGGTGGCTGTGGACGCGGTGCTCTGCGAGCTCGTGGGGTTACCTGTGCAACAGTACGAAATTGTCCAGGTGGCCGCCCGGCGCGGCGTGGGCGTCGCGGATCTCGGCACGATCCGGATCGTCGGCGAGTCGCTGGAGCAGGCACGGATCAGCAATTTCGTCATTCCAGGCACGCTGCAGGATATTTCGTTCAATGTGCCGCGGATGGCGAAGAGCGCGTTTCGGCAGGCCTGGCTGCGGCTGGTGCAGGAACGGTGGACCACCTATGGCCGATAAGATGCGGGCGGTGGTGTTCCGGCGGCATGGCGGGGCCGAGGTGCTGGAAGAGGCCACGGTGGATCGGCCGGTGCCGGCCCGCGACGAAGCGCTGATCCAGGTCAAGGCCTGCTCCGTCAATCACCTCGATATCTGGACGCGTGAGGGGATGCCCGGGGTCACCGTCTCGATGCCGCACATCCTCGGGTGTGATGTGGCCGGCGTCATCAGGCACCTCGGCCGCCCCACGCGTGGATTGAAAGCGGGCCAGGCGGTGGTGGTCGCTCCGGGGATCTCCTGCGGGCACTGTCCATTCTGCAAGGCGGGGCGAGACAGTCTTTGTCCCCGCTATCACATCCTCGGGTTTCAAGTGAACGGTGGCTACGCGGAGTATGTCACCGTCCCCATCCGGAATCTTGTCCCGATCTCCACGACGCGATGGAATTTTACCGAGTGGGCGGCCACCCCGCTGGTGTTCCTGACCGCCTGGCACATGCTGCTGACGCGCGGGGAACTCCGGCCCGGCGAGACCGTGCTCATCCATGCGGCCGGCAGCGGCATCGGCTCTGCCGCGATCCAGCTGGCCAAGTGGCGGGGGGCGACCGTGATCACCACCGTTGGGTCTGAAGAGAAAGCAAAGAAAGCTCGTGCCCTCGGCGCCGACCAGGTGATTAATTACAAAACTCGCGACTTCGCAAAAGAGGTACTGCGGCTCACCGGTGATCGTGGCGCGGATTTGGTGTTCGAGCACATTGGCCCGGCCACTTGGGCGGGGTCCCTGCGCTCGATCGCCAAGGGCGGCCGGATGGTCACCTGCGGGGCGACGAGCGGGCGGGAAGTGGCGATGGATCTGCGGTTCTTCTTCGCCAAGGAGCTGCAGATTTCGGGATGCTACATGGGGGGCCGGGGCGAGCTCGACCAAGTGCTAAAGCTCGTGGCGCGCGGGACACTCAAACCGGTCGTGGACACGGTGTTCCCGCTGCGCGACGCGGCCGCGGCCCACGCCCGCATGGAATCCCGTCAGCAGTTCGGTAAATTACTCTTAGTCCCGTAACATGAGATGTCACGCGTGGGCAATCTGAGCCGGGGCTGATGAAGGAGGTTGATGATGGCGCTGAAAGGCAAGCACATCGCGGTGCTCGTGGAGCAGTTGTACGAGGAGCTGGAGGTCTGGTACCCGATCTATCGTCTACGGGAGGCCGGGGTGAAGGTGTCCACCGTCGGGCCGGGGCACGCCGCCTCCTACAAGGGCAAGCATGGGTATGAGGTGCCGGAAGATTGCTCGATTGCGAAGGTTCGGCCCAATCAATTCCACGGCGTCATCGTCCCCGGCGGCTACGCCCCCGACCACATCCGCCGCACCCCAGCGATGGTGCAGCTCGTCAAAGAGATCTTCCAGCACCAGCACCCGGTCGGCGCCATCTGCCACGGGGCCTGGGTCCTGGCCTCCGCCGGGGTGCTGAAGGGGAAACGGTGCACCTGTTTTTCCGCCATCAAGGATGATGTGGTGAATGCCGGCGCCACCTACCTGGATCGTGAAGTGGTCCGTGATGGGAATCTGATTACCTCCCGTAAGCCGGCCGACCTGCCGGCCTTCATGCAGGCCTACCTCGCCGCCCTCGAAGAATAGCCCGTTTTGCGGAAAAGTTAAACGTACGATATCTTTGTTTTAACTCTTGACGCCGGCCCTAGGGGCGGGTATACTTTCGCTATCACGATGCCACTCCACGATATTAGCGACCAACGCTTCACCCAACGCCGGCGACGATCCCCCATGCGTCTGGCCGCGGTTTTGACCCTCGTCGGCTTCGCCCTGACTACCGCCACACCCTCTTTCGCCCTCCGCCAAGTCGGGTTGGAGGAAACGGGCAGTGCTCGAACAGAGCTCACCGCTGCCTTGGGAGCAAAAGGCCACGCCAACGATTCGATCGAAACCCTTGGTCTTTCAACGCGCCCACGCCTTGCATTGTTGCGCATGGGCATCAGGACCATCCCGCGGTTACTACGTGTACCGCCGGCTCGAGTGCAAAGGGAACATGCCGTTGGGCAGAAGACGATTGATGAGATCCGGCGAAAACTGGCAGCTAGGGGCTTCACGTGGTCAGAGCAGACTACCCACATGGAGCAGGATGTTGGCACGTTGATCAGGCTACTTGGTGACTCGGATCCCAACGTTCGCTGGTACGCCGCGTTTGCCCTTCGTGATCGTGGCCCCGACGCCGCGCCTGCGGTTTCTACCTTGATCTCTCTGCTGGAACAAGAAAACGACCCTGACCTCCTCCTCATCGTTACTCATGCCCTCGAGTCGATCGGCCCTGCCGCCGGGTCTGCCATCCCAACGCTGGCTCGGTTACGTAATAAACACAACAATGCTGACATCGGATGGCTCTTGGATATCGACTCGGCCATTCACAGTATCACTATCCAATACTATGGGAATCCATCCCCAGTCCCCGGCGGTTTGGAGGAGGGAAGGGTGCCGGAGTCGCTCCTGATCGTCGGCGATTCAGAGAGCGCACTCAACGTGGAGCTTGCGGAATCTTTCGGGCGAGCCGCGGAGGTGAAGAGGATTACCACTACCTACCTTCTTCCAGATGCCGACCGGATTCTAGCAAGTAGCGACCGACCTCAAGCCCTCGTGGTGACCAATGTGCAAGTTAGCGGGGTATCGGCGGAGCCATTGATTCGGACGGCGCTTTCGCATGGTGTGCCAACCCTGTTGGTGTCCGGGACGACGCCGGACAAGTTTCCGGATGGGTTGCGGCGACTTATTGGAAACGGCCTCCTCTTTGAAAACAAGATTGATGCGTTAAAGCCCGGTCCCTTCAAAACACTTCTCCAACAATTAGCTGCTCTTCGAATCGCCCCTCGTGTTGTCGCCCCTGAATTCCCGAAGCCGCTTCGGATTACCGAGGAGCAGAAGGATGGGGTTCGCGCGGCAATCCATGCGGGCCACGCCGGCATGGAAGAGACGCCTCAGTCCCGCGACGGATTTATGGCTACCAAGGATGCGGTGGAGCAGCAGCTTCGGGCGATCCTGGGACCAGCATTTCGTCTTGAGATCACCTCGGAAGTGACACGTCCCGAGAAACTCGACCCCGCCAGATTCAAGATGACGTTGTGGCCAGCGTTCATTCGGGCGGCCGGCATTGATGGTTCCGTACTGCAGCGCATCGTGATTTCGGAATGGAACAGTGAACAGTACACGACCCCGCTGGATGACGGATCGGTGGTTATCATGGATACCTCAGCGTTGTATGATGATAAACGTGAGATGATCTTGTTGAATGCTGATGGTTTCTCTGATCGTCATACGGCGTACACCATGTTGATTGTGGCGGCCGTGGCGCGGTTTGGGACAGACGGCCTTGAGCTATCAGAGCCGGAGCAGCATGGCCTTGCGGATTACTTGGTGTGGCGCATTCTGCAACGAGTCAGTCCTGATGAAGCCCCACAATATTACGAGGAGTATGTGAGCCCGCATCGGCTCACGCAGGCAGCCCCCCGCGTGATCAATCTTGGTGACCATCTTCTCACACAAATGCAGAAGGCCGCCGAGTTGCCCATAGACCACCCCGTAGCCCAGGCAGTCTATGATTCGATCGATGTGGAGCAGGTCAAGCAGGCGCCGACGGACCTTTGGGTCTACCTCGACCCGACATTGTTTAACGTGCCGGAGCATCAACTTCAACGCATGGGCTATGCCATTGAACAGGGTCTGGGTGCGCTCAAAGGGGTCCCGAAGATTCTCATCACAACCGATCCGCAACTTGCTGTGACAGAACAATCCAAGGGCGTCGACGTTTTACGGATCGTGGCCGCGGAGCGGTCTGACGAACTGGTCGGCTGGACGATCGGGTTAACAGGTTTGGGCAACCGGCACTTGCCCGTTGAGGCCATCCCGACGCTCATCTTGCGAGGAGTCGGCCACAAGGGTCAAGCCATCGGGGTGGACGCCACGCCGTATTTGACGTTAGAGGGCAAGACTCTGGAGGCCGTCTTCGACCGCCTCACGGAGATCTTCGGCTAGCCCCTCTCTCGCGTTTTCCGCACTGCCCGCGGGTCGCTCGGTCCGTTTCCGCTTGTCCCCTCCCTCGGGGCGAGATACAATAGCAGTTCTCAGCCCAAGCCGATGACCCCCTCGCTCACACAAGAACGCGTTCTCCAGGCCCTGGCTCAGGTGAAAGACCCGGAGCTGGGACGCGACCTCGTCTCCCTCGGCATGATCAAGGATCTGGCCATCAGCGGGGGCACGGTTTCATTTACCCTCGTCCTGACCACGCCGGCGTGCCCCCTCAAAGACCGCATTGAGCAGGATGTGCGGGATGCCCTGCGCCCGCTCCCCGGCGTGGAGCAGATCAATCTCACCTGGGCGGCCATGGTACGGCAGAGTCCTGGCCTGGGGGCGGCCGGCCTGACCGGTATCAAGAACGTCGTGGCCGTCGGCAGCGGCAAGGGGGGCGTGGGGAAAACAACGGTGAGCGTCAATCTGGCCGTGGCCCTGGCGCGCGACGGGGCGCGGGTGGGCCTCCTAGATGCCGATATCTACGGCCCGAACGTCCCGCTGATGCTCGGGGTGCGGCAACTCCCGCCGCTCCAGGGGGACAAGCTCGTGCCGGCCACCGCCCATGGAATCGCCGTCATGTCCATGGGGTTCCTCCTGAAGGATGATGAGGCCGTCGTCTGGCGCGGGCCGATGCTGCACGGGGCAATCCAGAAGTTCCTGCGCGAGGTGCTCTGGGGAGAGCTGGATTATCTGATCGTGGATCTGCCGCCGGGGACCGGCGATGTGCAACTAACCCTCTCACAATCCATCCCATTGACGGGCGCCGTGATCGTGACGACCCCGCAGGACGTAGCCCTCCTCGACGTCAAGAAAGCGATCTCGATGTTCCACAAAGTGAACGTCCCAATCCTGGGGCTGGTCGAGAACATGAGCACCTTCATCTGCCCGTCGTGCCGGACGGAGACGGCGATTTTCCGACGGGGCGGGGGGCGCGCGGCGGCAGAGGCGATGCAGACCCCGTTGCTGGGGGAGATCCCGCTGGTCCCGAGCGTTTGCGAGGCGGGCGACCGCGGGACCCCAATCGTCGTAGCGGCCCCCACGTCGCCGGTAGCCCAGGCCTTCGTCCAGATGGCCCGGCAGGTGGCCGCCCGCGTGAGCGTGTTGTCGGCCCAGGCGACGCCGCAGTTTGTGGGGTTGTGAGTCCGAAGCGACGGATCTACGTGGACATTTCGGGCAGCACCTGCCCAACGAAGGGATCTGTGGAGGTGCTCGAAGCCCTGCGGGCGGAGGTGGCCCGGCGGGGACTGCAGGACCAAGTGACAGTCGAGGCCCGCGGCTGTTTCGGGCTGTGCCGCCTGGCCCCGAATCTGTACATCGAACCGGAAAATGTCTGGTACTCGCGGTTCACGTTGGCGGATGTGAAGGAGATCATCGAGGAACATATCGTGCACGGGCGCATCGTCCGACGGCTCGTGCACGCTCACCCGGAGGGAGAAGGTCATGGCCGTGGCCACTGCGCATGAAATTGAGGTTGGCGAGCTTGCACCGGATTTTACGTTGAAAGATGAAAATGCCCAAGAGGTGACGTTGTCCGGTTTCCGAGGGAAGAAGACCGTGGTGCTGGCGTTCTACCCTTTTGATTTCAGCCCGGTTTGCACTAACGAGAACTGCGCGCTCACCGCCGATCTGCCGAAGTTCGAGGAGAAGGAGACCGTGGTGTTCGGGATCTCCTGCGACTCCTGGTTCACGCACAAGGCCTGGAAGGAGAAGCTCGGCCTCAAGCAGGCGTTGCTGAGCGACCTCAAGCGCGAGGTGTGCCAGGCCTATGGCCTTTACTTCCCGGACCTGAATTGCTCCAAGCGGGCGACGGTCGTGGTGGGGAAGGATGGCCGGGTCACCTTCAAGAAAGTGCAGGAACTGAAGGTCGCCCGCAGCAATCAGGATATCCTGAGCGCGATTCAGTAACCGTTCGATGGCGCCCCGTCCAGCGTGGGGGCTCCGGGCCGTGGGCCTGGGGCTCGTCTGTCTGACCGGGTGCGCCGCGGAACCGATGACCCCTGTGGCCAGCGTCGAACAACCGGTCAATCATCTCGCACACTCCGCGAGCGCCTATCTCCGCAGCGCCGCCCACCAGCCGGTGGGATGGTTCGAGTGGGGGGAGGAGGCGTTTCGCACTGCGCAGGCGCTCGACCGGCCGATCCTGCTCGATGTCGGCGCGGTCTGGTGCCATTGGTGTCACGTGATGGACCGGGAATCCTACGAGAACCCAGCGATTGCCGCGATCATCAACGAGCGGTTCGTGCCGGTGAAGGGGGATGTGGATGCGCGGCCGGACATTGACCGCCGCTACCAGGAGCTCGTGAGCGCCCTGACGGGCCAGGGGGGCTGGCCGCTGACGGTGTTCCTGACGCCGACGGGGCAGGTGATCTATGGCGGGACCTACTTTCCGCCGGAGGATCGGCAGGGGATGCCGGGGATGCGTGGCATGTTGCTGAAGGTCGCCGAGCTCTACCAGACGCAGAAATCCCACCTCCTGGAGCAGGCGACACGGCTGCACGAGGAATTCGGCAAGCATCGCGCACAGTCGCTCAAGTCCGGGGAGCTGACTCCTGGGCTCCTCGATCGCCTGGCGACGACGTTGAGGCAACAGTTCGATGCCGAGCAGGGCGGCTTTGGCGAGGCGCCGAAATTCCCCTGTGCCTCGGCCCTCGAGCTCGCCCTCCAGCTCTCCGTGCGCCGGCAGGATACCGCCTTGCGTCGCCTCGTGACGACCACACTGGATCGGATGGCCGACGGCGGTCTCCATGATCAGTTGAGCGGCGCGTTTCACCGCTACTCGACCGACCGGTTCTGGCGGGTGCCCCACTTCGAAATTCTGCTGACGGTGAACGCGGAGCTGCTCGCCCTCTACACACATGCCTACCAGGTGACCCATGAACCGCGCTATCGGGAGGTGGCGGAGGGGATCATCGCTTACGTGACCACCACCTTGTCGGATCAGCCCCGCGGCGGATTCTACGGAAGCCAGGATGCCGACTACTCGCCCGACGATGACGGGGATTACTACACCTGGACGGTGGCGGAGGCCCGCGCGGCGCTCACCGCTGATGAATTTGAGGTGCTCCGGCGCGCCTACGACATCGAACCGCAGGGGGAGATGCGCGAGAACCCGGCGAAGAACGTGCTCTACGTGGCGGCCAATCCGACACAGATTGCCGAGGCGCTGAAGCGCCCGCTCAGCGATGTGCAATCACTGTTGACCAATGGCCGGACGAAACTGCTGCGGGCGCGCCGGCAACGGAAGGTCCCGTTCGTGGATCCAACGTTCTATCTTCATTGGAACGGGCTGATGATCTCGGCCTATCTGGAAGCGGCCGCGGTGTTCGATCGGCCGGACGCGCAGGCCTTCGCGCTCAAGACGCTCGATCGGCTCTGGACGAACGGGTGGCGAGAAGGGACGGGGCTCAGCCACACGGTGGTGGCTGATTTGCCGGGTGTCCCTGGGCTCCTCGAGGATTACGCGCAGATGGCCGCCGCCTCACTGGACGCCTATCAGGTGACGCAGGATCCAAAGTATCTGGCGCGGGCTCGCCAACTGATGGACGAGGCGATTCGACGGTTCTGGGATGAGGCGGGCGGTGGATTCTTTGATAACGAGGCGCACCCAGGGGCGCTCGGGGCGTTGCAGGAGCGCCGGAAGCCAATTCAGGACGCGCCGACCGCCTCGGGCAACGGGATCGCGGTCGGCGTGCTGCAACGGCTGGCGGCCCTGACGGAAGAACCACGCTATCAGACACTGGTGGAGCGGACGCTCAAGGCGTTCGCGGGGAATATTCCGGAGTACGGCCTCTTTGCCGCGACCTTGGCACAACAGGTTGATTTGGTGCTCCGGCCGCCGGCGCACGTCGTGATCGTGGGGCCGGCCAGTGCGGCGACACGCGCACTGATGACGGCAGCGTTGCAGGCCTATTCCCCAGGGAAAACGATCCAAATGAAGCCACAGAATGGCCCCCCGTCCGCGCAACTGTGTGTGGGGACCACCTGTCGACCGCCGATCACCGATCCGGCGGCCTTAGCCGCGGCGCTGACGGAACCGACCTCCTCATGATCTGGGATTTTCAGGGAGAGTACCCGGTGATTCACCCGTCGGTCTTCGTGGCCGAGGGGGCCGATGTGATCGGGCGCGTGACGATCGCCCGCGGCGCCAGTATCTGGTTCCGCTGCGTCCTGCGCGGCGACGTGAACCGGATCGCGATCGGGCAGGAGACGAATGTGCAGGATGGATCCGTGCTGCATGTAGGTCGCCGGGAACCCTGTCTGCTCGGAGACCGTGTCAGCGTCGGGCATCTGGCGAACGTGCACGGCGCGCGGATTGACGATGGAGCGCTGATCGGTATGGGGGCCACGATCCTCAATGATGTGCGCGTCGGGCGCGAGGCGATCGTCGGCGCAGGCGCGCTCGTCCCCGAGGGGATGCGGATCCCGCCGCGGATGCTGGCCGTGGGCGTGCCGGCCCGCGTAATCCGCAAGGTCTCGGCGAAGGAGCTGAACGAGGTACGGTTTTGGGTGAAGAACTACTGTCACCGGGCACAACTCTACCGCACCCAACAGGGGCAGGGATGACGACCGCCATCACTCGTCAGACCGAGGAGCAGGTGCTCGAGCAAGAGGTGAAGCGCCACATCGCGGTCACCAGTTGGGGCGGGCTTCTGCGGATGGTGGAGCAGGTGTACAACTGGGGGCGGCGCTCCTCGATCTGGCCGCTCCAGTTCGGCCTGGCCTGCTGTGCCATTGAAATGATCTGCACTGCCGCGTCGCGATTCGACATCGCGCGGTTCGGCGCGGAGCTGTTTCGTGCCAGTCCCCGCCAAGCCGACCTCATGATCGTGTCAGGCACCGTCACCAAGAAGATGGTGCCGATGATCGTCCGGCTCTACAACCAAATGCCCGAGCCGAAATACGTGATCTCGATGGGGGCTTGCGCCACAGGCGGCGGCCCGTTCAAGGAAGGGTACAACGTGGTCTCCGGCATTGATAAATTTATCCCGGTGGATGTCTACATCCCGGGCTGCCCGCCGACGCCGCAGGCCCTCCTTCATGGTTTGATGACGTTGCAAAAGATCATTGATGGCCAATCGCTTCGCACCGTTTCCTGGTATGGCCCGGAGGCGGCCGCGGAGACGCCGGTGCCGTTGCTGGGGCCCGACCTGGTGGATCAGCGGCGGATTCCGGAGATTCAGTCGGCGTCCGCGCCCGCTGCGGCCCAGGCCCCAAAGGTACCGCCCACGATCCCGGCGCCCGCGCTGACCACGGAGAGCCGCCGCCAGCCCTTGATGGACCGGATTAACGCTGCCGTCGGGGCTGGGGCCGTCGCCGCCCAAGGGGAGGCGCTGGTGGTGGCGCCCGAGCGAGCAATCGCCGTTGCTACCTACCTTCGCGACCAGGCCGACCTTCGCTACGACTACCTCGCCAATCTCACGAGTACCGATTACACCGATTGCTTTGAGGTGGTCTGTCATCTCGTCTCGACGGCGCGCGTCGAGAAACCGCTGATGCTCAAGCTCCGGACTCCCAAGCAAGACCCCCATCTTCCCTCACTCACCTCGGTCTGGCCGGGCGCGAATTTTCAGGAGCGGGAAGTGTACGACATGATGGGGATCCGGTTCGATGGGCATCCGAATCTCAAGCGCATTCTCATGTGGGACGGGTTCGAGGGCTGGCCGCTGCGCAAGGCCTATCTCGAGCCGTACTACGAAGAGCCCGGCAAGATGTTCACGAGCCGGTGGAAAGAGGGGCATCACCAGCGGGCGGAGGCCCGGGTCCGGTGGCATGACAATGTGCAGTACCCGGCCGGCTGGGATCCGGCCACCTTCATTCCGTCCGGTGAGGAGGCCGCCCCACCGGTCAGCAACGAGGGGACGACGGTCCAGCGCGTCGGGGAGGATTTTCTCGTCGTCAACTTGGGGCCTCAGCACCCCTCGACGCACGGCGTGTTCCGCATGAAAATCGCGGTGGACGGGGAGCGGATCATAGGGCTCGAGCCGGTGATGGGCTACATGCACCGGAACCACGAGAAGATCGGCGAGCGGAACGCCTACATCATGAACTTCCCCTACACCGACCGGCTGGACTATATCACCTCGATGGGGAACAACTTCGGCTATGCGATCACGGTCGAGCAGCTGCTGGGGCTGAAGGTGCCGGAGCGGGCGGACTACCTGCGCGTCATTATGGCAGAGTTCACCCGCGTGCTCAGCCATGCCTGGGCGATCGGCTTCCTGCTCAACGACCTCGGGGCGTTTTTCACGCCGGCCCTCTATGCCATCGAGGAGCGGGAGTTGATCCTCGATCTCTTTGAGATGGTCTCCGGTTCGCGGATGATGTGCAACTACTTCCGGTTCGGCGGGGTGGCGGCGGATCTTCCTGAGGGATTCCTGCCGCTCGCCACGCAATTGGTCACCGAGCGCCTCCCGCGGGCCATTGATGAAATTGACCGTTATCTGAGCCGCAACGAGATCCTCCTCTCGCGGTGCCAGGGAGTGGGCGTTTTGCCGGCGGAGCGGGCGATTGCTCTCTCCACGGCCGGGCCGGTGCTGCGTGGCTCGGGTATCCCCTACGATGTGCGCCGGGCGCATCCCTACTCGATCTATGATCGATTCAAGTTCGAGATCCCCACGCAGCGGGCCGGGGATGTCTACGCCCGTTACCAGGTGCGGATCGCGGAGATGCGCGAATCGCTAAAAATCTTGCAGCAGGCGTTCAAGGAACTGCCCGCCGGAGAGATTCAGGCCGGCAAGAAGGCCTGGAACATCCGCGTGCCGGCGGGGGAGGCCTACGGCCGCGTGGAGAATCCCAAGGGAGAGCTCGGTTTCTACATCGTTAGCGACGGCACCGATCATCCGTACCGCTATCACGTCCGCAGTCCCAGCTTCATCAACCTGACGGCGCTCGAGGAGATGTGCCGCGGGCATCTCGTGGCCGATGTCGTGGCGATTCTCGGCTCGCTCGACATCGTTCTCGGGGAAGTAGACCGCTAATGGCCCTCTACGGACTGGAACTCCTCCGTGGGTTGGGGGTTACCTTCACCCACTTTGTCCGATCCTACACGCGAGGGATCGGCCGGCCGTTCACGCGGCAGGGGGCCGTGCAGCAGCGTCCGGGAGACCGTGGCATTTTCACCGTCTCCTACCCGGACGAACGCCTGAAGGTCCCGGAGCGGTTTCGTGTGATCCCATTTCTGCTCTACAACGGTCAGCCGGGCGAGCCGGTGAAAGAGGAGGCGATCCGCTGCACCGCCTGCGGGATCTGCGCGAAGGTCTGCCCGCCGCAATGCATCTGGATTGTGCAGGCCAAGGATGCCACCACTGCGAAGCCAAAGCCCAAACCGGCTGAGTTCTTCATTGATGTGGATGTCTGCATGAACTGCGGCCTCTGCGCCGAGTACTGTCCCTTTGACGCGATCAAGATGGGACATGAGTTCGAGCTCTCCAACAGCGAGCGGGAGCAATCGCACATTTTCGATATGCCGCGGCTGATGGTACCGACGGGCACGTACGCGACGACTCACCCGATCGCCTGGGGCGACGAAGAGGCCAAGCGGGCCGCGGCGGCCGCCAAAAAGGCGGCCGCTCCCGTGCCCAGTGGGGCGACCGGGGGAAATCCTGCGTCGGGGACGGGGGCCTAATGGGCCAGGGCATCTACACGCTCAACTACGTGGGGCTCGCCCTCTTGGCGCTCGCCGCCCTAGTGGTGCCGCTGCTGCCGATCGTGCTGGCCCGGTTCGTGGCGCCGCGGCGCCCCTCGCCGACCAAGCAGGAGCCCTACGAATGCGGCGTGCCGGCCGCCGGCAATCCCTGGGCGCAATTCCGAATTCAATACTACTTGTATGCGATCATCTTCGTGGTGTTTGATGTTGAGGTGCTGTTTGTGTTCCCGTGGGCGATCGCGTTCCGCCACGCCGGGGTCGTGGGGTTCCTAGCGATGGCCAGCTTTATTCTCGTGCTCGCGTTGGGACTTATCTACGCCTGGCAGAAAGGAGCGCTGGAATGGGACTAGCGCTGCTGCGCATGGGGGTGGGTGCCGCGCTGATTTTGGCGCTGGCTCCCGTCATCATGATGTATCTGACCTGGCTGGAGCGGAAGGTGATCGCCCGCATGCAGGATCGCTTCGGGCCGACTCGCGTAGGGAAGTACGGGCTGCTGCAGCCGATCGCCGACGGGATTAAGATGCTGACGAAGGAAGATGTGGTGCCGGCCGGCGCCGACCAGCTCCTGCACCTGCTGGCCCCCATCGTGATTGTGGTGCCGGCGATCCTGATCTTTGCCGTGCTCCCATTCGGCCCGCGGTTGATCGTCCTCAATCTGAATACCGGCGCCCTCTTTTTCCTCGCGGTGAGCTCCCTGCAAACGCTCGCGATCTTCATGGCCGGCTGGGGTTCGCACAGCAAGTTCCCATTGCTCGGGGCGCTGCGGACCGTGGCGCAGCTCGCCTCCTACGAGGTGCCGATGCTCCTCTCGCTCGCGACCGTAGGGATGATCGCCGGGTCGTTCTCCACGGTGGCGATCGTGGAGGCGCAGGCGGCGCGATGGTTCGTCGCCACCCCGTGGGGCTTCACGGCTTTCATCATCTTTTTGCTTTGCGCGCTGGCGGAGGTGAACCGTACCCCTTTCGATCTCCCCGAGGCGGAGTCGGAACTCGTGGGCGGCTTCCACACCGAGTACAGCGGCATGAAGTTTGCGCTCTTCTACATGGCGGAGTTTCTGGGGGCCTTCGCGATCTCCGCGCTGGCGGCGACGCTGTTCCTCGGCGGGTGGCGAGGGCCGTGGCTGCCGGGCTGGCTCTGGATGTTGCTCAAAACCTACGGGCTCGTCTTCGTGATGATTTGGATCCGCGGCACCTGGCCACGCTTCCGCATTGACCAACTGCTTGCCTTCGCCTGGAAATGCCTCCTGCCGGTATCGCTGGTGAATCTGCTCGCGGCCGGTGGCTGGCAGCTCCTGCCGGCGCCGTGGGGCAGTGTCGTCGCCGTCGCCAGCGTGGCGGCCACGTTCCTCGTCACGTCGCAGCTCTGGATTCCCCGGGCCACGGCCCGCGCGACAGTTGCATCCAATTTCCCGGCATGATAGACTGTCTCTCACTTAAGGAGGAACCCCTCGCATGTCGTACGTGATTACCGAGAAATGCTTAGGAGAGCAGTACGGCGCCTGCGCTGAAGTCTGTCCAGTCGACTGTATTCATCCCGGCAATTACAAGAATGAAACGTTCATGATCATTGACCCCGAGGTCTGCATCACCTGCGGGGCCTGTTTGCCGGTCTGCCCGATCGGCGCCATCGTGGAATCCGAGGATCAGAGCCCCGAATGGGCGAAGATCAACAAAGAGCTCACCCCACAGTTCAAGGGGACTCCGCGGATCACGCCGCGCCCGTCCAACGATCCGCCCCGCAAGCCCGGCAACAAGCTCGTCTAAGAGAGGGTTCACCGGTCACTTGGCGCTCCCGTCGTTCACGCGGCGGGGGCGCGTTGTTTTGAGAGGTTGATGACGCCACGCACCTTTGCCCCAGCCACCGAAGCCCAGATCACCCAAGCGATCGTCCGCGCCTTTGCCAAGGAGTTCGACGGGCTGGTGCGCAGCGACTGTCTGGTGGTGGGCGCCGGGCCCAGCGGGCTCATGGTGGCGCGCGACCTGGCCCGGCGCGGCCGGAAGGTGCTCGTCGTGGAGGAGACCAACTACCTCGGCGGCGGGCTCTGGTTAGGCGGCTATCTCTTTAACAAGCTCACCGTGCGCGCCCCCGCCCAGCGTCTCCTCAAGGAGCTCGGCGTCCCGGCGCGCCAGGTGCGCCCCGGGCTCTACGTGGCGGACGCCCCGCACGTCTGCGCCAAGCTGATTGCCGCCGCCTGCGATGCCGGTGTGAAGTTCGCGCAGATGACCGAGATGGTGGACGTGATCGTGCGCGAGGGGGGACGCGTCGAGGGACTCGTCATCAACTGGTCCCCGGTCTCGGCGCTCCCCAGGGGGCTCGCCCACGTGGATCCCGTGGCGCTCGAGTCGAAGGTGGTGGTGGATGCCACGGGGCATGACGCCGCGGTGATGCGGTTGCTCGCGCGGCGGGGGCTGGCGGCCGCCGTCCCCGGTGACGGGGCGATGTGGGTGGAGAGCGGTGAGCAGGCGGTGATGGACCGCACCGGAGAGGTGTACCCCGGCGTCTTTGCCACTGGGCTGGCGGTGTCGGCGGTCTATGGCACGCCGCGGATGGGTCCCGCCTTCGGTGCGATGCTGTTGTCGGGCCGCCGCTGCGCCCAGTTGATCGAGAGCGCCTATTTTGACTAGGCGGTCTCAGAGTGGTACAGTGAGAGTGATTATCACGAAGGAGGAACCGAGCCATGACTGATTGGTACAGCAATATCCATCTCGTCGTCCGATGGTTGCATGTCATCGCTGGGATTACCTGGATCGGGCATCTCTATTTCTTTAATTTTGTGAACGTGCCGCTGCAAGGGGCGCTGGATGACGCCACGAAGAAAGCGGTCAACCCCCAGCTGATGCCTCGGGCCCTCTGGTGGTTCCGGTGGGGGGCGATGATCACCTGGCTCGCAGGGTTAACACTCTTTACGCTCATCTACATGTACACGCCGGGCATGGGATTCGGCCCGAACAGTTTATTCCGCGAGACGACCGGCGGGATCACGGCGCGGGCCGCCTGGATTCTCATCGGGATGACGTTGGGCACGATCATGTGGTTCAACGTCTGGATGATCATCTGGCCGACCCAGAAGCGGCTGCTCACAGGGAAGGTACCGGCTGACCAGATCCCGGCCGCGCGCAAGAAAGCGCTCCTGGCCTCCCGGGTAAATACCTTTCTCTCCGGGCCGATGCTCTTTGGGATGCTGGCCCCCTCGCACTACGGCGCGATGAACGCCGGCTCGCTGGTCCTGGCGTTCGGTCTCGGCCTGCTCGCCATCTGGTGGAGCATCAAGGCGTCTCCCACCGTTGGGAAACTGACCTGATCGTGCTCTCAGCCCCCGGCTTGCGAACCGCGCGGGTCGGGGGTGGCCTCTCCCAAGCTGCACGGGCGTCGGCCCCACTTCCATGACACGCCTTCGAAGATTCGTGACGGGACTCCTTCGGCACCGGTATGGGGCGACGTTGTGGATTTTTCTGATCGCCGCCGCGATCACGGGAGGGGCCTGCGTCCTTTTCATGTGGGCGTTTGAGTGGGTGCTGAATCACCGGCTCGACTTCCAGCGGGTGGGCGGCTGGTGCTGGCTCACCACCCCACTCCTGTTTCTGCTGGCAGTAGAGCTAATCCGACGCCTGGCTCCCAGCGCAGCCGGCACCGGCATCCCGCAGACTATCCATGCGGCTGAACAGCTCACCTACGAGACCCAAAAGCGCCTCGCCCCCCTGGTTTCAGCCAAAACAATGCTGGTGAAAGTAGCGACGCTCCTGATCGGAGTCTGGGCCTGTGCCTCTACGGGGCGCGAAGGTCCAACGGTGCATGTCGCGGCCTGCCTGTTTTTCAGCATGGTGTTGTTAGCCCGGCGCTGGACCGGCCTCAACCTCGACCTGCGCTCGGCAGTCATCGCCGGTGGGGCGGCCGGGCTGGCCGCGGCGTTCAACACCCCGTTGGCCGGCGTCACCTTCGCTATCGAGGAGCTCTCGAGTAACTACTTTGTCGCCATTAAAGATTTTGTGTTGATCGCGATCATTGTGGCCGGGCTCGCGGCCAAATCACTGACCGGGGAATACACCTACTTCGGGCGGCTCCTGGCTCCCGCGGCACTGCCCGTCAGCGCGATTTTCCTGATCGGGATTGGCGTGGGAGGCGCAGGGGCTTTCTTCACCTCGGTGCTGATGCGCGGCAAGCATCTGCTGGACCGCTTCCAGCGCGGGACGCTCCGTTACCTGCTGCCAGTGCTGTTCGCCTGGCTAGTCCTGGCGTGCGCCTCGGTCGCGGGGGCGAACGTGCTCGGCCCCGGCAACAAACCGGCCCAGCTACTGGTCGACGGACAGTACGCCCCTTGGGCCATGGGATTCCCGGTCTGGAAAATGGCGGCGACGCTCTTCACCTACTGGTCCGGAATTGCGGGCGGCATCTTCGCCCCCTCGCTCTCGATGGGCGCGACGCTCGGGGGCGACGTGGCGCATGGGTTGGGGTGGTCCATCGCCAGCTGCGCGCTGGTCGGGATGGCCGCCTTCCTCTCCGGCGCAATCCAAGCCCCGATCACGGCCTTTGTCATCATCTTTGAAATGACCGGCCATCACCAATTGCTCCTGCCGGTGATGCTGGCATCGCTGCTGGGTTCGATGACCGCACGGGTGTGTGGCGCCAAACATTTCTATCAATCGCTGGCTGATGAGTATCACCATCTGGTGAGGTAAACTAAACGGTGCGGGGAAGGAGGCGAGGCGCTATGCGACAACCGGGGATCGTCGTGCTGCTGGTGGGGATACTGGGGATTGCGGGTGTCGCCACCGCGTATGAGAAGGAGGGCGGACCGAGAGATGGAGACATGCCCCCGGCCATCCGGGCTCTCAAAGAGAAATACCATGCGCGCCGGGAACAACTGCATAACGAATACCGGCAAAAGATGGAAGCGCTTGAACAGGAGGAGCGCACGGAGTTCCAGGCCGCGATGAAGACGGCGCATGAGCAGCAGATGCAGGAGATGGAAAGCAAGTATCAACAGCGCAGGCAGGAGATGGATAAGCGGTGGGAGGAGCACCGGCAGGAGCTACAAAAAGGCAGACCGTAATGGGGACGCCTCCGCCGGTCCGGCAAATCAAAAAGGTGTGGAAACAGATTCCGACCATCGAAGGGGCCGGGGTGCGGCTGAACCGCGTCTTCGGCTTCCACGAGGTGCCGCAGCTCGACCCGTTCTTGTTGCTCGACTGCTTCCGCTCTGACCACCGCGATGACTACGTGCGTGGCTTTCCCTGGCATCCGCACCGCGGCATTGAAACGATCACCTACGTGCTGGATGGCGACGTGGAGCACCAGGACAGTTTGGGGAACCGCGGCATCATCCGGCCCGGCGACGTGCAATGGATGACGGCGGGGAGCGGGATCGTGCACCAGGAGATGCCGCAGGGGAGCGCCAAAGGGCGGATGTGGGGATTTCAGCTCTGGGCAAATCTTCCCCGGCGACAGAAGATGATGGACCCTCGCTACCGGGAGGTGACCGCCACGCAGATCCCGGTCGTCACTACGCCGGAGGGGGCCACGGTTCGTATCATCTGTGGGCAGGTGGGGAGCGTGCGAGGGCCGGTGCAAGAAATCGTCACCGATCCGGAATATCTGGATGTCTCACTGCCGACCGGGAAATCCTTCACCCATGCGGTGAAGGAGGGCTACACTGTGTTCGCCTACGTCGTGGAGGGCGAAGGGTATTTTGATGCGGGCCGCAACCCGTTTGACCGTGAGGCGATCGGCGAGAACTACTTCGATCTCGCGCCGTCCTGCACCTGCCGAGAAGGGACTAGCGCTCTCTACGCCGAGGGCGGGGACACGATCCGCGTGACGACTAACAAAACCCCGGTGCGGTTTCTGCTCGTCTCCGGCAAGCCGCTCAAGGAGCCGGTGGCCTGGTACGGTCCGATTGTGATGAATACGAAGGAGGAGCTACGAACCGCGTTTGATGAGTATCAGGCCGGGACGTTTATCAAACAGGGCGAAGGATCAGGGAAGAAATGACGCGTCCCCAGTCACAGGCCGCCAGCGCCACCGACTTTGCGGAACGCGAGGGCGTCCCGAAAATTGATAGTTGAGCAAATAATATGCGCCCTGTTGACCAACCCCCAGCCGTGGACTTAAGACAATCCGAAGCGCCCGAACAAGCCATTTCCCCAAGCAAGAGAACTTGTTATTACTATTGGCTTATTGAGCCAGTGCCTGAGCACTTCGAGGACACCGCTGATTCGATACCGGCTTTGGAAATTCCTATCAAGAAAGGTCGCGAGACATATAGGTTGGCTTTGTTTACAGATAAAGATGGTCAAGCCGTGTACGCAAGACTCAAAATCCCATCTTTGCGTTGAGAGCACATTCCTAAAAGTCTCTTGCCGATGATCCAAGCCATAAAGGAACATTTACTCACAGTCCTCCATATAACCTATAATCGTGAGTGTCAATTTTTTGAGCGCCCATTATGGGCTTTTGCTGAGCTAGGAAAGCCCTATAAAATATCCCTCAACATCAAAATCCATCTCACAAGGTCTCCTCTTCACGTTGAAGATACAAGAAGATTTTTTGCAGGGAGCTTCCCCGCTCGAGAAGAAATTAGGTTGCTTTTAGATGGTACCAACATACATATTCCACTCCAATATAGATATTTGTCTCTCTACAAGATTTTGGAATTAGAATTCAAATCCAAGAGCAAGTGGAAGAAAGCGCAACTAGCGCAGTTTCTTAAAGAACACCGAAGCCATTTTCGAAAAGCAGGTTTTTTAAGGAAACCATCAATATATCTCCATTCGGTCCGACTTAGATGTGCACACATCAAAAGCGGTAAGAAAGAGCGCTTTGGGGTAACACACTTGAATTATAGAGAGGCTCGGCAAGTAGAACGCCTACTACCGGTAATATGGAAAATGTGTACTGCTGTTATAAATCAACGAGCTGGCGGTAAATTCGCACTAGGTGATTCACCGGAAGAAGTGGGTCGATGGATTAAAGAGTGACGATACTTTATGGAAGCGACCGATGGGTACCATTTCCAGGAGTGACGGGTTGAAAACCTGAGATGTTGCGTGCGCGGCATGGGGCCTACGTGGTGTACATGGTGCGGTGTACCGATGGGACGTACTACACGGGGGCGACCAACAACCTGGAAGCGCGGATCAAGCTCCACAATGCGGGCAATGGGGCGAAGTATCTGAGAGGGAAGGGGCCGGTCACGCTCGTGTATACGAAGGGGTATCAATATTATCGGCGGGCATTGCAAGCGGAAGCGCGATTGAAGAAACTGACGAGGGGCGAAAAGGAAATGCTCGTCCAGCGTTATGCTGGGCCCACTGATTTCTTGTCCTACGGCCGCGAAATCAAAGATGTGGGCCCATCCGTACGAGTGGAGGAATGATGGAAAAAAAGTTATTCCTCCACTCGTACGGATGCCAGATGAACGTCCGCGACGGCGAAGAAGTCGCCGGTCTCTTGATGAAGCAGGGGTTTGCCCTTGCGGCCTCGCAGCAGGAGGCGGATGTGCTCCTCTTCAACACCTGCAGCGTGCGAGAACACGCTGAGGATCGGGTCTGGTCGAATGTCGGGGCACTCAAGATCCTGAAAGCCCAACGTCCCGAACTGATTATTGGAATCCTCGGCTGCATGGCGCAGGCTCACAAGCAGACCATCTTCCGGCGGATGCCCCACGTGGACTTCGTCGCGGGGCCGGCCAATCTGTATGACGTCCCGGAGCTGATCGCGGCTATCGAGGAGGAGCGGCAACCGATGCTGGCGGTGCACAATCGCCGGCGACCGGAGTTCCAGCAGATCGCCTACCACTCGCATGAATCGGTCTCCGCCATGGTGACCATCATGGAGGGGTGCGACAAATTCTGCACCTACTGCATCATCCCGTTCACCCGTGGGCGCGAGATCAGCCGCCCGGCGGCGCAGGTGTTGGAGGAGGTGCGCGGGGTGGTCGAGCGGGGGTTCCGCGAGGTGATGCTGCTCGGGCAAAACGTGAATTCTTATGGTCGGCGGCTGCCAGCTGGGGAACAGACCACCTTCCCGGCATTGCTGCGGCAGGTGAACGAGGTCCCTGGCCTCGAGCGAATCCGCTTCATCACGAGCCACCCGCACGACGCCAATGAGGCGATGTTCGCCGCGATGCGGGATGGGGAGCACGTGTGCGAGCACCTCCACTTGCCGGTGCAGTCGGGCTCCGACCGGGTGCTGGCCCGGATGCAGCGCGGCTATACCTTCGACGAGTACGTGGCGAAGGTGGAGGCGCTGCGGCGCGCGGTGCCGGAGATCGCCCTTTCGACGGACGTCATCGTCGGCTTCCCGGGCGAGACCGACGAGGAGTTCCAGGAGACGCTTCGGCTGATGGAGACGGTGCGGTTTGATTCGGCCTTCATGTTCACTTACTCCCCGCGGCCGTTAGCGAAGGCCTCCGCCTGGGAGGATGACGTGCCAACCGCCATGAAGGGCCGTCGGCTACAAACGTTACTGGCCCTCCAAGAGGAGATTGCACACGCGCGAGACCTGGCCTGCGTGGGACGCCTGGTCGAGGTGCTGGTGGAGGGGCCGAGCGCGAAGGACCCCACCCAGATGACCGGCCGCGCCCGAGACAACCGGCATGTCGTCTTTCCGGGGGCGCACGATCTCGTGGGACAGCTCGTGCGCGTCCGGGCCGAGGCGGTCCGGGGCCACACGCTCGCGGGAGTCCTCGTCGGATGAAACGACTTCTTGTCAGTCTCATCCTGCTCTCAGGCACGCCGGCCGCTTGGGCGCAATCGCCACCGACTGGCCAGAGGGCCGTACCGGCGCTCGATTCAGCGCCGGGTACTGCACCCCACGATGTAGAGGCCGCCTATCTCCGAGGAGATTACGCGACGGTGATTCGGCTCAGCGAACCGTCGCTGGCCGGGACGTCGACCGAGACCCCCGATGAATTGTGGTACCTGACTGGAATGTCCCAGCTGGTTCTACAGCGGTACGACGCAGCTCGGCGCACCTTTCAGGATCTGATTGATCGATCACCGGAGGGCCGCTGGCGGCTCCGGGCAGAAACCGGCCTCGCCCGCGCCGTCTGGAAATCGGGAGATGCCGCGCGCGCCGTGACCCTCTATCAAGCGGCGCTCGAGCAAACGAACCCCGGGACGCCGGAGGCCCTCGCAATCCAGTACGATTTGGGTCAGGCGGCGAAAGCGGCCGCGCGCTGGGAGCTCTCGCACACCACTCTGCAAGGTCTCGCCACGCGCTGGCCGTCCAGTTTCGAGGCGCAGATGGCCCAGCAAACGCTCCAGAATGCCGACTTTGGATTCTGGGTGCAGGTAGGCGCGTTCGGGCAGCGGGAGAATGCGGGGCGGCTCCAGCGGGAGCTGACCCGTCGCGGCTACGCCGTGACGGTAGACCGGACTCTCTCCGAGGGACGAGCCATCTACCGTGTGCGGCTCGGGCGGTTCGCCAGCCGGGCGGAGGCGGTGCAGACCGCTCGCAGACTGACTAGATCCGGATTCCCCGCCAAGGTGGTGCCGTGAACCAGCGACCGCCGCGGCTCCTCGTGCTCGTCGGCCCGACTGGCAGCGGCAAGAGTGCCGTGGCGATGGCGCTGGCCCAGGAGTTCCAGGGAGAAATCCTCTCAGCCGATTCCATGCAGGTCTATCGCGGCATGGAGATCGGCACGGCAAAGCCGACGAGCGTGGATCGCCGGGCCGTGCCGCACCATGGCCTGGATCTGGTTGAGCCACAGATTGAATTTACGGTAGCGATGTACCGCCGCTACGCGCTGGCCACCCTCGCGGCGATCCAGGCCCGCAGGCACTGGCCAATCATGGTGGGAGGCACAGGGCTCTACATCCGGGCGATCATTGACGGTCTCTGTCCGGCCCCGCCGGAGGATCCGGCCTGCCGGCAGACGCTGGCGGCCGAGGCCGCCCAGGTCGGCTCCGCCGCGCTGCATGACCGCCTCCGCGCTGCCGATCCAGCCACCGCGGAAAAACTTCACCCTCACGATACCCGGCGGATCATTCGAGCCCTGGAGGTGTATCAGGTGAGCGGGCGGCCGCTGAGCGTCTGGCAGACCGCGACGACCGGCTTGGCCATGGAGTGGCGCGTGACCCAGGTCGGACTGTCACGCCCCCGAGAGGAGCTCTACGAACGGATCGAGACTCGCGTGCGCGAGATGGTCGCGGCGGGGCTCATCGAGGAGGCGCGCGCCCTGCAGGCCGCCGGCGTCAGCCGCACTGCCGCGCAAGCCCTCGGCTACAAACAGCTGTTCGCCGCGTTCGAGGGGCAGTGGAGCGTGGACGAGGCGATCGAGCGGCTGATTCAGGAGACCCGCCGGTACGCCAAGCGGCAGCTCACCTGGTTCCGCCGGGATTCCCGCATTCAGTGGCTCCCGCTCGACCCAAACGAATCGCCGCATCAGACGGCTACCCGCGTGCGCACTCTCCTTGCCGATTGACCTGCGCCGCCGCGAACGGGCGCTCCTCGTCACGGTTGCCTTTCACCGAACGGATCATCGCGACTCTTGGCCGGCGGAGGATGTGGCCGAGGAGCTGCGGCAGCTCGTGGCCTCCACGAACGTTGACATCGTCCAGGCCAGTGTCGTCACGCGCGACGCCCCCACACCCAACCTGCTCATCGGCACCGGTAAAGTCGAGGAGCTCCGGGCGGCGGCCGCGGAGGCCGGCGCCGATGTCGCCATCTTCAACCAGAACTTGTCACCGGCGCAGCAGCGCAACCTTGAAGAGGCACTCGATCTCAAGGTGATCGACCGGACGCAGCTGATCCTCGAGATCTTTGCGCAGCGGGCCCATTCGCAGGAAGGGAAGGTACAGGTGGCCCTTGCGCAATACACCTACCTCCTGCCACGCTTGACCGGGAAGGGGATTGCGTTGTCGCGCCTTGGCGGTGGCATCGGAACGCGTGGACCGGGGGAGCAAAAACTCGAGGTGGACCGCCGCAGAATCCGCGCGCAGATCGCCCGCTTGAAACAGGACCTCGCCGTGATCCGCCAGCGCCGAGGCCGGCGGCGGCAGGAGCGCCAGGGCCATGCCATCCCGACCGTCGCCCTCGTCGGCTACACGAACGCGGGGAAAACGACGCTCCTCAATGCTCTCACCCACACCCAGGCGGATGCCAAGGACCAACTGTTTACCACGCTCGACCCGATGGCCCGGCGCTTGACACTCCCCACGCACCAAGTAGTGATCCTCAACGACACCGTCGGCTTCCTGCACGCCCTCCCGCACCATCTGATTGAGGCGTTTCAAGCCACCTTGGAGGAGGTGCATGACGCTCAGCTCCTGCTCCACGTGGTGGATGCCAGCCACCCGCTGCGGGACGCACACTTGGCCGTGGTCGAGGAGGTCGTGCGCCAGCTCCACGCCGACGGGACTCCGCGCCTGACCGTCTTTAACAAACTCGACCGCCTGCCGCGCGAGGAGGCGCGCCAGCTCCAGCGCCAGCATCCGGAGGCGGTCTGCATCGCCGCGCTCACCGGGGAGGGGCTGCCCCAGCTCCTCGACCGCCTGGTGCATCAACTGGCCGGCTCACTGGTGGCGATTACCCTCACGATCCCCCGGACCGCCCAGGTCTGGGTGCACCGGATCTACGAGCAGGGGGCCGTGACTCGTCGACAGGATACCGAGGCGGGGATCCAGCTCGAAGCCTGGGTTTCCCAAGAGCTCCGGGGCATGCTCGCCCATGCCGGCTTTTTGACTTGACAGTCCGACACCCTCCGCGTATACTTATCTTGGGTTAGCACTCAAAATGATTGAGTGCTAACAGCCAGGAGGCGGTCATGGAAACGGGGCATTTCGAGTCACGGCGTAACAAAATCCTGGAATTCATCATTAAGACCTATGTCGAGACGGCGGAGCCGGTCGGCTCGGTCGAGGTCTGCCGGCGGTTTCATCTGCGCGTCAGTCCCGCCACCGTCCGGCACGTGATGGGGGAATTGGAGCACGAGAAACTCCTGACCCATCCGCACACCTCTGCAGGACGCATTCCGACGCCGCGGGGCTACCGGTACTACGTGGATCTCCTGATGACTCCACAGACGCTGACCACCGCAGAGGCGGAGGCGATCCATGCATTGATTCGTCAAGGGGATGACCCCCTGGAGGTATTGGAGACCGCCGCCCAGCTCATCGCCGATCTCACCGGCCAAGCCAGCGCGGTGTTGGCCCCTCGGATGTTGCAGAGCACCGTACGACGGATTGAGCTCATCCCGATGAATGGCCGTCGAGTTCTTGGCGTGGTGATGACCAACGAAGGGGTCCTCCGGCATGCCTATCTGGATTTTCCAGAGGAGATTGAGCTCTCCGAGCTCGAACGGCTCAGCCGATTCCTCAACGAAGAGCTTCAAGGACACGTACTCAGCGACGTCGAGAGCCAATTTGAACGAGCGCTCCTCGATGTCACGAGCGCCTTCAATCACTTGTACAAACGGGCGCAAGAGCTCTGGGCCCTCGGGGGATTCGCGGAGGCGGACGAGACGCTCTATCTCGAAGGGGTCGCCCACCTGCTCGCCCAGCCGGAGTTTCACAACGCTCGGCAGAGCCACCGGCTGATGGCGGCGCTTGAGGCGGAAACTTCGGTCGCCGCAGTGCTCAACGAGACCGCCAGCCATGGACGCCGGTGTGTGGTCATCGGACCGGAGAACGCCCGGGAGGAGTTGGGCGGCTGCAGCGTGGTGAGCGCACCGTATCGAGCCGGGAATCGGGTGGCGGGGGCGCTGGGAGTCATTGGGCCGACACGCCTGGACTACCCTCGAGTGGCAGCGATCGTGGATGAGGCGGCAGAGGCGGTCAGCCAAGCGATGGCCCGGTTCACGCTATGACCACCCCGGAGCGCGAAGCGGCCGAAACGCCGCTGCCTGCCGGCGAGGATCTGCAGGCGCTGCGGGAACAGGCCCAGCGCGCGCAGGAGTACTGGGACCAGATCCTCCGGCTGCAGGCGGACTTTGACAATACGCGCAAGCGCGCGGCGCGGGACCGGATGGCGTGGGAGCGGCGGGCCGGGGAACGGCTCCTGACGGAGTTCCTCGGCGTCGTCGATGATTTTGAGCGGGCGATCGGTGCGGTAGACGAGGATCCGAACCCGACGCATCTGCGCGCCGGATTACAGATCGTGCACCGCCGGCTCCTGGATCTGCTGAAGGCCCACGGCGTGGAACCGATGGTCGCGGTCGGGCAACCGTTTGATCCAAGCCGGCATGAAGCGGTCGGGCACGTCGAGACCGCCGAGCACCCGACGGAGACGGTGGTGGAAGAGTTACGCAAGGGGTATCTGCTGCACGGGCATGTGTTGCGGCCGGCCACGGTGAAGGTGGCAGCCCAGCCCCCACTTGAGACAGGACGATCAGCAAACAATATAGACGAGGGAGGTTCCTAACATGGCACGCGCGATTGGCATTGATCTCGGCACGTCGAACTCGGCGGCAGCAGTCATGGAGGGTGGTCGCCCCGTCATTATCCCCTCGGCGGAGGGCACGACGTTGGGCGGCAAGGCGTTCCCCTCCTACGTGGCGTTTACGAAAGAGGGCCAGCGGCTGGTCGGCGAGCCGGCGCGCCGGCAGGCCACGATCAACCCTGAGGGCACCATCTTCGCGGCGAAGCGGAAGATGGGCACCGATCATCTCTTCAAGGTGCATGGCCAGGAGTATACGCCGCAGCAAATCTCGGCCTTCATTTTGCAAAAGGTGAAGCAGGATGCCGAGGCCTACCTGAGCGACACCGTGACGGAGGCCGTGATTACGGTCCCGGCCTACTTTAATGACAATCAACGGCAGGCGACGAAGGATGCCGGGGAGATTGCGGGGCTCAAGGTGCTGCGCATCGTCAACGAGCCGACGGCCGCCTGTCTGGCCTACGGGCTCGACAAGGGGGACAAGGAACAGCGGATCATGGTGTTCGACTTGGGCGGCGGCACCCTCGATGTCACGATCATGGACATGGCGCAGGGGGTCTTCGAGGTGAAGGCCACCAGCGGCGACACGCAACTGGGCGGCACCGACATGGACCAGGTGCTGATCGACTGGATCGCCAAAGAGTTCCAGCGGGAGACCGGGCTCGACGTCCGCAATGACCGGATGGCGGTGCAACGGATCCGCGAGGCGGCGGAGAAAGCCAAGATCGAGCTCTCGAGCGCGATGCAGACCGACATCAACCTGCCGTTCATCACGGCGGATCAGAGCGGCCCAAAGCACCTGACGAAGACGATCACGCGGGCGAAATTGGAGGAACTCATCAATCCGATCATTGAGCGCTGCCGCCATCCGGTGGAACAAGCGCTCAGCGATGCCAAGCTCAAGCCGAATGACATTGACCGCATTATCCTCGTCGGCGGCCCGACTCGCATGCCGGTCGTCCAGCGCTTCTTGGAAGAGACGGTGAGCAAGAAGGTGGAGCACGGGGTGGACCCGATGGAGTGCGTGGCGATGGGGGCGGCCATCCAAGCCGCGGTCCTCAAAGGCGAGGTCAAAGATGTGCTTCTCCTTGACGTGACGCCGCTCTCACTCGGGATTGAGACGCTTGGCGGGGTCTGCACCCGGCTGATCGAGCGGAACACGACGGTCCCGACGCGGAAATCGCAGGTGTTCTCCACGGCCGCCGATAATCAACCGGCCGTCACCATCCGCGTCCTGCAGGGGGAGCGGCAGATGGCGGAGGGGAACGTGGAGCTCGGGCGATTTGATCTCGTGGGGATTCCCCCGGCTCCGCGCGGCGTGCCGCAGATCGAGGTGACGTTCGACATTGATGCCAACGGCATCGTGCATGTCAGCGCGAAGGATCTGGGGACGGGAAAGGAGCAGAGCATTAAGATTACCGCCCCGCACAAACTGGACAAGGACGAAATCGATCGGATGGTCAAGGATGCGGAGAAGTTCTCGGCGGAGGATGCCAAGCGGAAGGAAGAGATCGAGCTGCGGAACCAGGCGGATGCGCTCCTCTATTCCACGGAGAAGTCTCTGAAGGACTATGGGGATAAGATCTCGGCTGATGACCGCCTGGCCATTGAGCAGCAACTGAGCAGTCTCAAGGAGGCACTCAAGGGCAAGGAGGCCGCCGCCATCAAGCAAGGGATGGAGGGGCTGACCAAAGCTTCGCACAAGTTGGCGGAAGAGGTGTATAAGGCCGCGGCCCAGAAGGCCGGCGGGGCCCAGGCCCAAGCCGGTGACGGGCCCGCGGGACCCGAAACCCCTTCCCCGAATCCGGGGAGTGCCAAGCCCGGGGACGATGTCGTGGATGCCGACTTTAAAATGAAGGATGACAAGGATCGCTGATGGCGGTGGCCGCGAAACGCGATTACTATGAGGTACTAGGCGTCGGCCGGGGGGCTTCTGCGGAGGAGATTAAGAAGGCCTACCGCGCGCTTGCGCTCAAACATCACCCAGACCGTAATCCGGAGACCCACAAAGAGGCCGAAGAAAAATTCAAGGAACTCTCCGAGGCCTACGAGGTGTTGAGCGATCCGAAGAAGCGGGCGGCCTATGATCAGTACGGGCACGCGGGGGTGGCCGGGGCCTTCCGCGAGGGGAATTTCACCTGGGGCGATTTCACGCACGCCGAAGATGTCGCTGACCTCTTTGGCGGACTCGATGAGCTGCTCGGACAATTTGGGCTGGGCGGGGCGTTCGGCGGAGGTCGTCGCCGCACTAGTGAGGGCGAAGCCGGGGCAGATCTGGGCTACCGCGTGGAAATCGGCCTCAAAGAGGTGCTCACCGGGACGGAGCGCACCATCAAGATCCCGCGCCAGGAAACCTGTGCCACCTGCCATGGGGACGGCGCGAAACCTGGCACGAAGCGCCAAACGTGCCAGCAGTGCGGCGGGCGCGGCCAGGTGCAAGTCCGGCAGAGTTTCTTCGTCATGGCCGCCACCTGCCCGCGGTGTCACGGGGAGGGCAGTGCTGTGGCCAGCCCGTGCCCCACCTGTCGGGGGCGTGGCCGGGTCGAAGTCGAACGGACGCTCCAAGTGAAGGTGCCGCCAGGCGTGGATACGGGGGTCCGCCTGCGCCTTGGGGGCGAGGGAGAGGCGGGTGTTCGCGGCGGGCCACGCGGCGATCTCTATGTTGTGGTGCAGGTGCGGGCGCACGAGCTGTTCCAGCGAGAAGGCAGCGATCTTGTGTGTGAAGTACCCACCACGGTCCCGATCGCCGCGCTCGGGGGCGAGGTGGAGGTGCCCACCCTCGAGGGGCGCGCCACGTTGAAGATCCCCGCTGGGACCCAACAGGGCAAGGTATTCCGATTGCGAGGGAAGGGGCTCCCTCATTTGCGGGGTGGGGGCCGCGGAGATCTCCTGGTGCATCTCGCCATCGAAATCCCCACGCACCTGACGCCGGCCCAACGCAAACTGTTCGAGGAGCTGGCGCGGAGCCAGCAGCCCCACAACACCCCGCATCTGAGTAGTTTTCTTGATCGCGTGAAGAGTTGGCTCGGGTAATCTCATGCCGACCTACGAGTATGAATGCCGCGGCTGCCGGTATCGCTTTGAGCTATGGCAGTCCATGACGGCAGGCCCGTTGCGCAAGTGTCCCCGCTGCGGTAAAATCAAGGTTCGTCGTTTGATCGGGGCCGGGGCCGGACTGATCTTTAAGGGCTCTGGCTTCTACAGCACGGATTATCGGACCCCGGGGTACAAGGCCCGGGCCAATGCCGAGAAGCCCGTCGCACCGCCAAAGGCCGCGGCCAAAGATGGCCCCACCAAAAAACCGGAGAAATAGTCCCGCCGCCTGGTGGTGGGCGTGGGGGCCGGCGTGTCTGTGGACCGTAGTCATCTGGTACGCCTCATCACTGATCATCGTTTCAGGGATGTTCCCACCGATTCGCCATGGCGACAAATTGTTTCATGGGGGTGAATTCTGTGTCTATGGGTACTTCCTCTGCCGCGGGGTGGTGCAACGCCGGTGGCCAGTCCACTGGCGAGCGTGGGTCGTGGTAATGATCGTTGCTCTGACCGCCGCGCTGGACGAATGGCACCAGGCGTTCGTGCCTACGCGAACCCCTGACGTGCTGGATGCGCTCACCGATCTCGCCGGGGGTGTCGTGGGATTGATGGGGTTTCCCAAGGGCCCCCGCGTCTGATGCCTACCCTCTTCCCGTTTCGAGCCGTTCGCTACGCCTCCTCAAGGGTTCCGCATCTCGACCGCGTGGTCACGCCTCCCTACGACATCATTTCGTCGGCCGCGCAGAATGTCCTCTATCGAAGATCTCCCCAGAACTTTATCCGGATCCTCTATGGCCGCATCCGGTCAAGCGACCGCCCAGGCCACGACCGCTACAGTCGGGCGCAGACCCTCTTTCACGACTGGCTGGGGGAGGGGATCTTACGCACCGACCGTGCCCCGGGGTTTTACCCGTACCGCCAGCGCTTCGTACACCAGGGCTCCTCGTATGATCGCTGGGGTCTACTCGGGGTGATCCGGCTCGGGGAGCCCACCATCTTTCCGCACGAGGACACGCACACGGCTCCTAAGGAAGACCGGAGGCAGCTCCTCCAGGCGGTGCAGGCCAACCTCAGTCCCATCTTCGGCCTCGTGGAGGATGCGGATCAACGGTACCGCACGGCGCTGGCCTCCTGTACCCGGAGGCCCCAGATCGCCTCCGTGATGTTCGAGGGGGTGCAGCATGACCTCTGGCGCATCACGGCGCCGGCCTCCATCCACCGCCTGCAACTCCTATTGGAAGCCAAGCCGATGCTCCTGGCCGATGGCCACCACCGGTATGAGGTGGCGCTGGGCTATCGAGAACATCTGCGGCACCGCAACGGGCAATTCACTCGACAGCACCCGGCTAACTTCATGTTGATCTACGCGGCGGCTTTTGACGCCCACGACCCTGGAATCCTCCCGACGCACCGCGTGGTGGGCGGGCTCGACGGATGGACCCTTGACCGTCTCGCCCAGGAGGCGAACAACTGGCTCTCTGTGACGCGCGTAGTCGATGCGGCGGCGATGCACCAGGCGGTCGCCGAACGGATCGGTCATGGACACACCGCGGTGGGCTGCTACGCCGGCCACGGACAGTGGGCCGTCGTCGCGGCGCGTCAGGAGGATCCTGCGATTCGCGTGGACGTTGAACTGCTGCACCGCGCGATCGTTCCCCGGTGCCTGGCTCCCGATCCAGCCGCCGCGGGCCGCCTGACGGTCACCTATTGGCAGGAATGGGCCGAGGCGACGCGCGCCGTGGACCGCGGGCAGGGAACGTTCGCTTGGGCGATGCATCCGCCGACATTAGCGCAGATCCTGCGCTGTATCGAAGGGGGCCGTCGCCTCCCGCAGAAAAGTACCTACTTTATTCCGAAACCATTGGCCGGACTCGTGATCCACCGGCTCCAGCCGGCCGGGGCTCCTCCCCGCCGCCCCACTCCCCCGACGGCGCTCACGGGAGTCATCTGACATGGCCCTCTTCGGCAAACAAAAATATACGGTGGTCCGGGTAGCCAAGAAACGCGAGATGCCCAGCGGCCTCTGGACGAAATGTGAGGATTGTGGGGAGATCATCTACAACAAAACCCTGGAGGAGAATTTCAAGGTTTGTCCGAAATGCCAGTACCACTTCTCGCTGGGCGCGCACGAGCGCATTCATCAAGTGCTCGATGAGGGGACCTTCAAGGAACTGGATGGGGAGTTGCGGTCGGTCGATCCGCTCGGATTCAAGGGGCCGAAAACCTACCTCGACAAACTCAAGCAAGACCAAGCGGCCACTGGCCTAGCCGAGGCGGCCGTGATCGGCGAAGGGCGGGTGAACGGCCATCGCACCGTGTTCGGTGTCACCGATTCCCGGTTCATCATGGGCTCGATGGGCTCCGTGGTCGGAGAGAAGATCACCCGGGCGACTGAGCGGGCTCTACGGGCCAAGCTTCCACTCGTCGTCGTCTCGGGCTCGGGGGGCGGGGCCCGCATGTACGAGGGGATGTATTCTCTCATGCAGATGACGAAGACCTCGGCCGCGCTTGCCCAGCTCCACGCGGCGCGCCTCCCGTTCATTTCCGTGCTGACCGATCCGACGATGGCCGGAGTGATGGCCAGCTATGCCTCCCTCGGCGATCTGATCCTCGCCGAACCGCGCGCGCTGATCGGCTTCACCGGACCGCGGGTGATCGAGCAAACAATCCGGCAGCGCCTGCCCGAAGGATTCCAGCGATCGGAATTCCTCCTGGATCACGGGATGATTGATATGATTGTCCACCGGAAACAGCTCAAGCCGATCCTCACGGAGCTGTTGGAGTACCTCACCCCTTAACTCTTTGATACAATAGAGCCTCCATGGCCCAAGTCAGTTTGCACGATGTGACCAAGATTTACGCCGGCGACATCAAGGCGGTGGACCGCGTCAACCTCGGAGTCGAGCACAAGGAGTTCATGGTGCTCGTTGGGCCTTCCGGGTGCGGGAAATCCACGACCCTGCGGATGGTGGCGGGACTCGAGGAAATCTCCGCTGGGGAAATCTACATCGCGGATCGCTTGGTCAACGACGTGCCGGCGAAAGACCGAGACATCGCGATGGTGTTCCAAAGCTATGCTCTCTATCCGCACATGACGGTGTTCGGCAATATGGCGTTCGGGCTGCAGTTGCGCGGCTACCCGAAGCCGGAGATCGCCAACCGCGTGCGCGAAGCGGCGGAGATCCTGAGCATCAAGCACCTGCTCAACCGGAAACCGAAAGAGCTTTCTGGCGGGGAACGCCAGCGCGTGGCCCTCGGGCGGGCGATTGTCCGCAAACCCCTGGTCTTCCTCTTTGACGAGCCACTCTCCAATCTGGACGCCAAACTGCGCGTCCAGATGCGAACTGAGCTCAACAAGCTGCATATGCGGCTGCAATCCACGATGATCTATGTCACGCATGATCAAACGGAGGCGATGACGCTCGGCAACCGCATCGCCGTGATGAATAACGGGGTGGTCCAGCAAGTAGCCGATCCCACCACCATCTACGAGAAGCCGGCCAACAAGTTCGTCGCCGGGTTCATGGGCTCGCCCCCGATGAATTTCCTGATCTGCCGCGTGGTGCGCAAGAATGGCCGGCTCTCATTTGATGAGGGACGGTTCAAGGTCAAGGTCGTGGATGAGATGGTGTCCGCGCTCACCCCGTACGAGGGGCGGGAGGTCACCGTGGGGATCCGGGCCGAAGATATTTACGACAAGTTGTTTGTGCAGTACGCCCCGCCAGAAAATACCGTGACCGCTACGGTTGAGGTAGTGGAGCCGATGGGCTCCGAGGTCTACCTGCATTTGATGGTGGGCACGCATCCCTTGGTGGCACGCGTCGGCAGCCACGATCGCCCCGCCGTCAATCAAGAAATGGACTTGGTGTTCGACATGGCCAAAGTCCACGTCTTCGACAAGGAGACTGAGGCGTCAATCACCTAAGACCGCCCCTGGTCTAGGAGGAGGCATGGTCGTCGGCATCCCGCAACCCGATCGAGCATGCCGGAACTACCTCGTGGTGGCATACTTGGGGCTCCTCGTGGCCACCGCTCCTATCCATATGGTCTCCTGGGGCCCCGTCGCCTGGCCCCTCTTGCTGGCCTTCACCATCGCGTGGACCCTCGCGTGTTGGATTCTCCGGGGTCCGGTCTGGAGTCTGGCGGGGGCGGCCTTCATGGGATTGGCCATCGCGAACACGGCGCTCACCGCTCGGCTGCCTTGGGCGGCTGGCGCTTCGATCGTCATGTTGGGCGGGGCACTCCTAGCGATCGCTGCAGGTCAGCGCCATCTCTACGTCGAGGAGCGGATTCGCCAAGCGGCCTATGATGCCGCGGAAGAAACCGCCAACACCTTGCGCGAGGCCACGGTCCAGTTAGAAACGGCAGACCGGGCGATTCAACAACGGCTCCAACGGTACGCCGCGCTCCGCGGGATGACGGAATCGCTGAGCGCCCAGACGGCCGACCTCGAGACCTTGTTGAAAGCCATCGCCCAACAGGCGCTGATCATCTTGGACCATGCCGACTTAGCCCTTCTCTATTCGGTGGAGCCGCCGCGCCATGAGCTGGCTCTCCGCGCGGTGCACGCTCGGCACGGCGCCCCCCCGGTCATCAAGCGCAAGACGGGGGACCTCTACGACCAATGGGTTCTGCGTCAGGGACAACCCCTGTTGGTGCGCGACGTCCGACGAGATTTCCGATTCCCGTCCGACACCGCGTTGGTCGATGAACGGGCGATCGGGTCACTCATCGCGGTCCCGATGATCAGCGCCCAGCATCTCCTGGGGATCCTGCGCATCGAGCGGGCCACCACGGATTCGCTCACCCCGGAAGACCTCCGCCTGATGAGCGTCGCGGCGGACATCGGCTCGATGGCGGTCGAGAACATGCGTCTCTACCAGCGGACGGCGGAGCTGGCCATCACCGATGATCTGACCGGATTAGCTGTGCACCGGTACTTCCATGAGCGGCTCGAGGAGGAACTGGCGCGGGCCCGGCACCGCCAGGGGACGTTGGCCGTCCTCCTAATCGACATTGATCACTTCAAGGTCTACAACGATACGTACGGGCACCCGGCTGGCGATAAGCTGCTGCGCAGCATTGCGCAGATCCTGCGCCGGTGGCAGGCTTCAGGCGACCTGGTCGCTCGATACGGCGGGGAAGAATTTGCGGTCCTGATCCACGACGCCACGTTGCAGCACGCTACGAGCGTCGCCGAAGAGATCCGGACCGCGATCGCTGCGCAACAATTTCTCCTCCGGCAAGGGGTGGCGCGTGTCACCGTCTCCATCGGGGTGGCGCTGTTTCCGCAGGACGGGTTGCAGCGAAATGCGCTCCTGCAGGCGACGGACCAACGGTTATACCTCGCCAAAACCTCAGGGAGAAATCGCGTATGCGCCGGGTGACGATCCCGCGCGCCGCGCGATGGGGCGGTCTCTGGGTTCTGACCGTGACCGGGATCGCTTGGTGGCTCGGCCGGGCGAGCGCCCTGTATGTCTGGCCGGGCGTGCTCTGGTCGGCGGTGGCGGCCGGATACTACGCCGGATGGGGATGGAGTCTGGGGATGGTCGGGCTCGTCGGGGGCGTGGGACTCTTGGGAGTCGCCGTCGGCGCCCTCCCGCCCCCCATTCTCCGGGCCACGCTGGCGTGCCTGGCTATCCCTGCACTCTTCCGAGCCTTAATGCCCGAAGTGCACCGACGGCTCCAGGCCTGGGATCTGCGCCGGCAAGCCCTGTTGGATACCACTCGAACCTTGACGCAACAACAGGCCGCGCTGCGAGCCGAGCATGCGACCCTTGAGCACACGATGGACGAGCTCGCCAAGCTCTATGACCTGACGAAACACTTGCTGGCCACGCTGGATCGGACCGAGGCCATGCGTGATCTTACGGATGCGCTCCTCACCACTTTTCCCCGCATCACGTTTCGATTGGGATTTCTGGAGCCGGACGCCGAAGAGAGGTGTCTACGCCTCTGGGAACTGCATCGGGAGGGACTGCGCTCAGGCCCGCCGACGGCCGCTGAACAATGGCTGTGTCACCAGCTCATGCGCCGACCAATGATCTGGTCGGCTTGGCCCTCGATGGGAGTCGCCCCGGTTCCGATGACGGACATCCCCGAGGCCTTACGTACCGCCACCGCGTTTCCTTTCGTGATGGCCGGAACCCTACATGGGTTTCTGCTCGCCCTCAATCTCCCGCCCGACGGCATCGAGCGCTGCGGCATCTTGGTCAGCCAGTTTGCCCTCGCCATCCGGCGCATTCGTCTCTATGAACGAGTGCAGGAGCTGGCGATCCATGATGGCTTGACCGGGCTCTTTGTCCGTCGGCATTTCCTCGCGCGCCTCCAGGAAGAAATGGCCCGTGCCGCCCGCCGGGAGCTCTCGTTTGCCTTTTTGATGGTGGACATCGATCATTTTAAGCTCATCAATGATCATCACGGCCATCTCGTCGGGGACGCCGTGCTCCGCGAGCTGGCGGCGCTTCTGCGCACACAGGTCCGCGAGGTCGATTTGTTGGGCCGCTACGGGGGGGAAGAATTCGCCCTGGGGCTCCCGGAGACGGACATGGCGCATGCAGAAATGGCCGCCGAGCGCATCCGGCGTGCCGTGGAGCAAACCACGTTCCGCGCGTATGATGAACACCTGACGATGACCGTCTCCATCGGGGTGGCTGCGTTCCCACACGATGCGGTCGACGTGACCGAACTGGTCGAGCACGCCGACGCCGCCCTGTACAAAGCCAAGCTCGGCGGCCGCAATCGTGTCTGTCTCTTCGGGACCTGAGAGACACCTTGCCAAGGGGACGCGTTCTCGATAAGATGAGGCCATCCATGCCACGGACGCCGCTGGCCATCGCCATCGATATCGGTGGAACTTCGGCCAAACTCGCCCTCGTCACCTCTCGGGGGCGTCTTCTCTTCTCTCGTCAAATCCCCACCGGCCGCCGGATGGGTGTCCGACAACTGATGGCGCAGATGATACCGATCGTGCAGACCCTGCATCGTCAGGCACGGCAGATGGGCGGCGATCTCCGAGGGATCGGGGTCGGTGTGCCAGGACTCGTGGATGTCGAGCAGGGCACTGTACGCTATCTTGTCAACCTACCAGGGTGGCGCCAGGTGCCGTTGCGGCAGATGATCACTCGGGCCACCCGCCTGCCCACCATCGTGGACAACGATGTCAAAATGATGACGTGGGGAGAATACCGGTGGGGCGCGGGCCGGGGGGTGCAATCCCTCATGTGTGTGATGTTGGGCACGGGGGTTGGCGGTGGCCTCGTGATTCATGGTCGCCTCTATCGTGGCTGGACCATGAGCGCCGGGGAAATTGGTCATATGCCAATGGGGGAAACGGGCCCTCGTTGTCCGTGCGGCGGGCGGGCTTGTCTAGAACGCTATATCGGGAACCGGGCCGTCGTGGCGCTGGCCCGTCAACGGGCCCGGGCGGCGCGGCGCAGTCTCCTCTGGTCTCTCACGGATGGGGACCTGCGACGGCTCACGCCTCCGCTCATCGATCGGGCCGCCTATCGAGGGGACGCGGCCGCCCGCGCCGTCTGGCACGAGGTAGGGGAACGGCTGGGGGTCGCGTTGACGACCGTGGCCAATGTTTTGAATCCGGAACGGATCGTGATCGGCGGCGGGCTCGCGAAGGCAGGACCCTTGCTGTTCCCAACGGTGCGTTCGACGGTCCGGGCGCGGGCGATGCGTGGACCCCATGCCGTCCAGATCGTGCCGGCGCGCTGGGGAGAACAAGCAGGCGTCATCGGGGCCGCCGCGATGGTGCTGGTCCCTGAACCACACTGAATGAAGGAGCGAGCATGAAACTATTTCTTGATACCGCCAATTTGGATCAGATCCGCGAGGGGAAAGCTGCCGGTTTGCTAGATGGAATCACAACGAATCCTTCGTTGATCGCCAAGGAGGGCCTGCGGGATCCCGAAGGATTTCGGGCGCATATTCGGCAGATTTGTGAGATCGTCCGGGGCCCGGTCAGCGCCGAGTGTGTCACCACGACCGCCGACGCCATGATCCGTGAGGGGCGGGAACTGGCTGCCATCCACTCGGACGTTGTCGTCAAGGTGCCGTTGATCAAAGATGGGCTGATCGCCTGCCGCACCCTGCGCGAAGCCGGCATTCAGGTCAACGTCACGCTCTGCTTCAGCCCCGTGCAAGCGCTGCTTGCCGCGAAGGCCGGCGCCACCTACATTAGTCCCTTCATTGGACGTCTCGACGACATCGGCCAGGTGGGGATGGACCTCATCCGCGATATCAAAACTATCTATACGCACTACGCGTTCCACACCGAGATCTTGGTAGCGAGTGTCCGGCATCCCACGCATGTGCTGGAAGCTGCGCGCCTGGGTGCTGACATCTCCACCATGCCGTTTGACGTATTCGACAAGTTGCTAAAGCATCCCCTGACGGATATCGGCCAGGCCCGGTTCTTGAAGGACTGGGAACAAGTGCAAGCGAAAGCGGTCAGAGGCACGATCCGGTGAGATTTCGGATCGTGGGAGGGTTCTGTTGCCTCCTGCTGGGGATCACCGCCCAGGCCTGGGCAGTTCATAGCGAGACGATCGACGTGCTCGGCGATGTCGTTGAGTACCATGAGGCCGAGCAGCGGGTCGTCGGCCACGGCCACGTCTCGGCCACCGTCTCCGACACAACCCTGACGTGTGATCACGCCGTCATCTATCTTTCCACGAAAGATGCGTTCCTCAACGGCCATGTCCGGATCGTGCAACCGACCGGGACACTGAGCGGCGACCAGATCCTTTACAACTTCGAAACCCGCAAGGGGTCCGTGATCCGGGCCACCGGGGCCGTCGGTCCCTGGCGGACGGAAGGGGATCGGGCCGACAAGGTGGCGGACAGCGGCTTCACGGTGCGCCAGGGGTACCTCACCACTTGCGAGTTCGAGACCCCCCACTCCCGCATTCAGGCCCGACAGGTTCGCATCGTCCCCGGCGACCGGGTCATTCTCAAGAATGCGGTGATGTATCTTGGCCCGGCACCCGTGCTCTACTTTCCCTCCTACGTCCATCGCTTCGATGACCGGCGCCCCCGCGTGACATTGACCCCAGGCCAGTCGAAGGATTGGGGGCCGTTCCTCCTCACGTCCTGGCGCTACTACCTACATGAGAACCTCCAAGGGCGGATTAACCTCGACTACCGTGAGCGCCGGGGCATGGGCACGGGGATTGATACGAAGTACCGCCTCTCCGAGGACAACGACGGGTTGCTTCGGTACTATCACACGCATGAGCACCGAATCACCAAAGGCCACCGGTTCGTGGGGAAGAAAAAAGAGGCGGCGGTGATTGAAAATCGCTATCGCACGGACTGGCGGCATTACTGGACGATCGACCCGGATACCACCGCCACCGCGGAACTGCACCAGGTGAAGGATGAGAACTTTATGAAGGACTATTTCCGACGGGAATTCGAGCAGGATAACCAGCCGAAAACCTACATCCAGCTGATTCGATCGGATCCACGGTACGTGGTGACCCTCCTCAATCGATTCCGGGTGAACCGCTACCAAGCGGAGATTAACCAGCTGCCGGAGCTTCAGTACAAGGTTCAGCCGACCGCCATCCAACTCCAGCACCCGCTGCACATGCTCGCCCCATGGTTGAGTGAGAACTCTTTGTCAGCGCGCAACCAATTTAACACCAACTGGTATTACCAGAGCACAACAACCTACGATCGCCTGTACCGCGAACCGATAAACGCGGGGACCACCGACCACGTCTCCCGCTTCGATACCTCTCACCAAATATCGTATCAAACGCGCCTGCTGGGGGCGCTGAACGTCACGCCGTTCGTCGCCACGGAGCAAACCTGGTACTCCAAGGATGGACTCCAGGGCAGCGACACCATCCGAGGGGTAGTCCAAACTGGTGTGGATATGAGCCTGAGGGTTTTTAGGACTTTCGAAGTGGAGACGGACGCCGCGGGGCTCAATCTGCACCGGTTGCGACACATCATCACGCCCTCGCTGAGCTACCGCTACAACCCCCAACCGACGGTGCCACCAACCCATCTGATGCAGTTCGATGGGATCGATGCCCTGGATGAAACCCAAACGCTTGGCCTACAGGTGGAACAAAAGTTTCAAACGAAGCGCGGGAACGAGAAACAGAAACAGTTAGTCGATCTAGCCCGCTTGGTCTTGGGAACCACCTACAATTTCCGGACACATCTCAACAGTGGTGGGCGGTTCGCCAATTTAACGGGGAATCTGGAACTCAAACCCTATCCGTGGCTCCTGGTACAAACCGACACGACGTGGCAAACTTACACTCACCGATTTCAATCGCTCAATCTCGATCTCGTGGCCGGGCCAGGAGCCTCTGATCCGCTCTCAGGGCTCGGAACGGCCAAGGGGAGCAACCAGCGAATTGCCACAAACAGCGAGCTCCCATGGACAACTGGGCTGGGGTGGCGGTGGCAGCGGGAAGGGAACGGCCAAATCACCTTTGAGCTTGCGACGAACCTAGGTCCTAAATGGCGCCTCGGCCTTTATGAACGTGCGGATGTCCGCCGGGTGAATAGCGATGGTTCGAAGTTCATTAACCGGCCGGCCGAGAGCGAGTTCCGGCTCCGGCGCGATCTGCATGAATGGACCGTGGAACTCCTTCTCAATCGGCGCCGAGCGGAAGGCAATGAAATCCTTCTCCTGTTCCACCTGAAAGCCTTCCCCGATCAGCCGCTTGAGCTCCAGCGGATCTACAACCGACCCAAATTGGGGAATCGGCATGCACTATTTGTTGGTTGAGTCCCCCGGGCTCCTGACGTATAATATTTGCTTTCCCACCGTCGGCAGTGATCTGCCCAGGGACAACCCAAAGGTGATGACGTGAAACTATGTGTTGTAGGGGCCGGCCATGTAGGCCTCGTCAGTGGAGCCTGTTTTGCTGAGCTCGGACACCACGTTATCTGCGTGGACAATGACCGAGCCCGTATTACCCGCTTGAAGCGCGGAATCATGCCGTTCTATGAACCTGGCCTTCAAGCATTGGTTCGCCGGCATACCGCTCGGAAACGCCTCTCCTTCACCACCAGCTTGCGCGAGGGGGTGCGGGGGGGCGAGGTGATCTTTATCGCGGTTGGCACCCCACCGAAGGCCAATGGCGAGGCGGACCTGACCGTGGTCGAGGGGGTCTGCCGGGATATCGCCCGGGCCATGACCGCCTACCGGTTGATCGTGGAAAAATCCACCGTGCCGGTGGAAACAGGCAAATGGCTGCGGCGGACGATCGCCAGAAATCTGAAACGTCCTATCTCGTTCGATGTCGCCTCCAATCCGGAATTCCTGCGGGAAGGGACGGCCGTGCACGATTTCTTGCACCCGGACCGCATCGTCCTGGGCGTGGAAAGCCCTGAGGCCAAGAAACGTCTCCTCGCGGTTTACGCGCCGATCCAAGCGCCGTTGGTGGTGACCGATATCGCCAGCGCCGAGCTGATCAAGCATGCTAGCAATTCCTTCCTCTCCATGAAGATATCCTTCATCAATGCCGTGGCCCAGATCTGCGATCGCGTGGGTGCCGACGTGGAGAAAGTGGCAGAAGGAATGGGGCTGGACCCTCGGATCGGCAAGGCCTTTCTGGATGCGGGCGTTGGGTTCGGTGGGTTCTGCTTCCCAAAGGATATCGAGGCGTTCGTCGCGATCGCCGAGAAGCTCGGCGTAGACTTCACGTTGCTTAAAGAGGTGGCGCGGATCAACGCCAGGCAACGGGAGCTGGTCATCAAGAAAATCGAAGACCGGTTGTGGAACCTCAAGCATAAGACCGTCGGTGTGTGGGGGTTATCCTTCAAACCCAACACCGACGATATGCGGTTTGCCCCCTCGATCGATATCATTCAGCGGCTCACCGCGGCCGGCGCAACCGTGAAGGCGTACGACCCGCAGGCGATGCGGGAAGCCAAGCAGTGCCTTAACGGCACGACGCTGTGCCGCACGATGTATGATGCAGCGGCCGGCAGCGACTGCTTGGTGGTGTTGACCGAATGGCCGCAATTCCAAGAGGCCGACTGGTCGCGGGTCAAGCGGGTGATGACCCATCCGATCATCGTCGATGGGCGGAATTGCCTCGACAGGGCCCCTTTGAAACGTCACGGCTTCGAGTACGTGGGGATCGGGCGAGGGGCGTGACACCGTGAAAGGCGTCATCCTCGCCGGCGGGCTCGGCACGCGGCTGGCCCCGCTGACCAACGTCACGAATAAACACCTCCTGCCGGTCTACGACCGTCCGATGATCTACTACCCCATCCAGACGCTGGTGGCCGCCGGCATTCACGATATTCTAATCGTCACGGGCGGTAACCATGCCGGCGCATTCTTGCAGCTGTTGGGCAATGGGTCCGCGTTTGGCCTCAAGCATATTAACTACACCTATCAGAAGGGCGAGGGTGGGATTGCGGCGGCGCTCCGGTTGGCCGAACACTTCGCCAATCATGAGCCCATCACCGTGATCTTAGGCGATAACATTTTTCAAGAAGCCCGATTGATTCGCCGCCTCGTGGAACAGTTTACAACTGGGGGCAAGATTCTTCTCAAAGAAGTAGACGATCCAGAGCGATTTGGCGTGGCCACCGTGCGAGGGAGCCGTGTGACGGCGATCCACGAGAAGCCGAAACGTCCCGCATCGAATTTGATCGTCACCGGCATCTATATGTACGACGCTCAGGTGTTCGACATTATCAAAACACTCACACCATCTGGTCGCGGGGAGATGGAGATCACGGATGTCAACAACGCCTATATCCGTCACAACCAGATGACGTGGAATAAACTGCCGGGGTGGTGGACCGACTGCGGCACGTTTGAGTCGTTATTGAAAGCGAACACACTGGTGGCGCGCGACCGGGCGCGGGGCCTCGAGGTGCCACGATGAGTGCCGGGCGGCGATTGCTGGTGACCGGCGGGGCAGGGTTTATCGGCTCGAACTTCGTGCGGCTCATCCTGCGCGAGCATCCGGAGGATATGGTGGTGGTGCTCGACAAACTCACCTATGCCGGCAACCGCGAAAATCTCGCCGGCCTGGAGGCGCAGTATCCCGGCCGGTATCGCTTCGTGCAGGGGGACATCGCGGACCCGACGGTCGTTGGACCACTCGCGGCGGAGTGCGAGGTGATCGTGAACTTCGCGGCGGAGACCCATGTGGATCGCTCGATCGTGGATCCCTCGACCTTTTTGATCACCAATATCATGGGCACGCAAACCCTCCTCGACGCCGCGCTCAGGACACGGCGCCCCGGGCAACTGTTTCTTCAGATCTCCACCGATGAGGTATACGGGAGCTTGACGGCGCAGGAGACCCCCTTCAGGGAGGATAGCCCACTGCGACCCAACAGCCCGTACGCGGCGAGCAAGGCGGCGGCCGATCTGTTGGTCCGCTCGTATCAGGTGACCCATGGCCTGCCGGTTGTGATCACACGCAGCTCGAATAACTTCGGCCCCTATCAATATCCGGAGAAATTCATCCCGCTGGCGATTACCAACGCCTTGGAGCAGGAGTCGGTGCCCTTATACGGCGACGGGATGAACGTGCGCGACTGGATCTACGTGGAGGATAACTGCCGAGCGATTGACCTCGTCTCGCACGCCGCCACATGGTCGGGTGCTCACGATGTGCCCGTTTTCAACATTGGGGGGTCATCGGAGCGTCACAACATCGAGGTGCTGAAGGCAATCTTGAGCGCCACGGGAAGTCTGGAATCGCTCATTCGCAAGGTGCCCAATCGTCCTGGGCATGATTTCCGTTATGCTCTCTCGACGGAGAAATTGCAAAGGGAGACCCGCTGGCGTCCTACCCGCTCCTTCGAGCAGGGGCTGGAGCAAACGATTGCCTGGTACCGATCCCATCCGGAATGGTGGAAGCCGCTCAAACAGCGCGCCGCCGTGCACTGGCTCGCGCCGGCGAAGGGGACGTAAGATGCGCGTCCTGATCACGGGGATTACCGGATTTGTCGGTAGCCATTTGGCGGATTATCTGTTAGGTCTTGGCGGGATGGAGGTGCATGGTCTGGAGCGATGGCGGTCGAAGACGGACAACGTCGACCACATCAAGACCAGGTTGAGCATGCATGAATGCGACCTCCGTGATGCCTCTTCGGTACGCCAAGTGATGGAGGCGGTCCACCCGGACCGGATTTTTCATTTGGCGGCCCAGTCCTATGTGCCGGCCTCCTGGACGGCTCCGGCCGAGACCCTCATGACCAACGTCCTGGGCCAACTCAATCTCTTTGAAGCTGTGCGACAGACCGGCATCACCCCGCGCATCCAGGTGGCGGGCAGCTCCGAGGAATATGGGCTGGTCCATCTTGAGGAGCTGCCGGTCAAAGAGACGAATCCTCTCCGCCCCTTGAGCCCCTATGGGGTCTCCAAGGTCGGGCAGGACCTCCTTGCCTACCAATATTTTATGAGTTACGGGATGCAGGTCGTGCGGACACGAGGATTCAATCACACCGGGCCGCGGCGGGGGGAGGTGTTTGTTGAGTCCAACTTCGCCAAACAGATTGCCCAGATTGAGGCCGGACTCCAGGAGCCGGTCGTGCGCGTCGGGAACCTCAAGGCGATGCGGGACTACACGGATGTGCGCGACATGGTGCGCGCCTACTGGCTGGCATTGGAGAAAGGGGTGCCCGGCGAGGTGTACAACATTTGTACCGGCCAGGCACAGACGATTGAGGAGGTTCTGCAGGCATTGTTGCGCCTGAGCCCGGCGAAGGTCCGGATTGAGCCGGATCCGTCGCGCCGGCGGCCGTCTGACGTGGTCCTCTTGCAGGGCGACAACTCGAAGTTCGTCGCGCAAACCGGCTGGCGCCCGCAGATCCCGCTCAAGACGACGTTGAAAGACCTACTCGAGTATTGGCGCGAGCGGACCCCGGTGCATGCCCAGCACGTTTGATCGATTGCAGCAACGGATCCGCCGCCGCGAGTTGCGCGTTGCAATTCTCGGTCTGGGATACGTCGGGCTGCCGTTGGCGGTGGCGTTTGCCGAAGCCGGGTTCTCGGTACTCGGGCTTGACCGAGACCTCGGCCGGGTCCGGGCGTTGCGGGCCGGGCGTTCGTATGTGCCGGACATCTCCGCCGACACGCTGCGGACCCTCATGGCTCGGCGTCGCTTGCAGGTCACGTCACAACTGGACCGGCTCCGACAGGCCGACGCCATTCTCGTCTGCGTGCCCACCCCGCTGCTCAAGAGCCGCGAACCCGATCTCTCTCATCTGTTAGAGGCTACGCGAACCGTGGCACGCCACCTGACCCCGCCGGCGCTCATGATCCTTGAGAGCACCACCTATCCGGGGACGACCGACGGGGTGGTGCGGATGGAGCTGGAGGCCGCCGGCCACCGGCTGGACCGCGATCTGTTCCTGGCCTTCTCCCCGGAGCGTATTGATCCCAGCAATGCGCGGTTCTCCATCAAAAATATTCCCAAACTGGTGGGCGGGGTGACTCCCCGCGCCACGCGCCTGGCCGCGCAGTTGTATGGGCAGGTACTGGACCGGGTGGTGCCGCTCTCGTCGAGCCGCGTGGCCGAAACGGCGAAATTGCTGGAGAATACCTTTCGCATCATCAATATCGGATTGGCCAACGAGTTCGCGTTGCTGTGCCACGCCATGAAAATTGACGTCTGGGAGGTCATTGAGGCGGCGAGCACCAAACCGTTCGGGTTTATGCCGTTCTACCCGGGGCCGGGGATCGGGGGGCATTGTATTCCCTCCGATCCAATCTATTTGTCATGGCGCGCGCGCCGGGATGGCGTGGAGGCCCGCCTCATTAATCTGGCCGCGCAGATCAATACTCAGATGCCGCACCATGTGGTGGATCGTGTCGGCCAACTGCTCAATCGCCAGGGGGCGGCCATGAAGGGCTCACACTTGCTCGTGCTCGGCGTGTCGTACAAACGCAATGTGAATGACACCCGTGACTCTCCCGCATTTGAGATCCTGCAAGCACTCGTCCAACGCGGAGCGCACGTCGAATACCACGACCCGTGGGTTCCCGGCATTGAACTTCAGGGACGTCCCTACCGATCGCGGCCGTTAACGCCCGCACGGCTGCGCGCCGCCGATTGCGTCCTGATTACCACCGACCACAGCAACGTGAATTACCAACTCGTGGGCCGGTATGCCAAGGCGGTCTTCGATGCCCGCAATGTCATGCGTGGCGTCCGTCCCCGGCCGGCCGTGCTGGAAGCGCTGTAATGGCCACGGTGTTGGTGACGGGCGGGGCAGGGTTTATCGGCTCGCATCTGGTGGAAGCCTTGGTGGCCCGTGGGGATCGTGTCCGGGTGCTCGATGATCTCTCGACCGGGTCGCTGGACCATCTGGCGTCGGTGACCGGGAACATCACGTTCATCCAGGGGGACGTGGCGGAGCTTCTGGATGTGCGGCGGGCGATGGCGGGGGCCACACACGTTATCCATGCAGCGGCCCTCCGGTCCATCCCCCGATCGCTGGACGACCCAGCGCTCTGCAATCGGGTCAATATTGGTGGGGCGCTCAACGTACTCGTGGCGGCCCGCGAAGCGCAAGCGCGGCGCGTCGTGGTCATTTCTTCGAGTTCCGTCTACGGGGACGCCGCGCACTATCCGGTAACGGAAGAGCTGCCGCCGCATCCCGGCTCCCCCTACGCGGTGACCAAGCTGACGAGCGAGCAGTATGCCCGCCTCTTCCATGAGCTCTATGGCGTGAGTGTACTCTGCCTGCGGTATTTCAATGTGTTCGGGCCGCGGATGGATGCCACCTCCGGCTACGCGATGGCGGTGCCGCGGTTCATCGAAACCATGCTGCGGGATGAGCCGCCGCCGATCTATGGCGACGGGTTGCAAACCCGGGATTTCCTCTACGTCGCCAATGTGGTGCAGGCGACCCTCCGTGCACTTGACGTCTCGGAAATCGGCCCGGGGGTGTACAATATCGGTGGCGGTCAGGAACACTCTTTGCTGGACCTCGTGGCCACCCTGAATCGCTTAATGAAAAAGCAGCTCGTCCCCCGGCACCTGCCGGCCAAGCCCGGGGAGTATCGACGTACCTTGGCCGATATCGCTCGGGCCCGAGAACACTTGGGATTTTCGCTGACCGTTGGTTTTGAGGAAGGACTCGCTCACACCATCGCATGGTTTCGCCAGCGGCAGGGGGATCCTGTCATGGCGCATCGGAAAGGGACCGCATGAAAATTTGTTTAGGCTACCCCTCCTTGGATGATCCCCGCGGATTCCATCAAACGGGCCAAAACCGGCAGGCGCAGGTGTTCACCGCACCCGCCTTTATTTATCCCGTGGTGCCCGCGATGGCCGCGACCCTGCTGAAACGGGACGGGCACGAGGTGATGTGGTCGGATGGGCCGGCAGAGGGTTTGACCTGGACAGAGCAGCTGCGCCAGATTCAGGCGTTTCACCCGGACCTGCTGGCGTGGGAGGTGAAGACGCCGAGCGTGAAGCTCACCTGGCCGAAGGTTGACGACGTCAAGCAGGCGCTGCCTGACTGCCTCACGGTGCTCATGGGGGACCATATCACCGCACTGCCTCAGGAGAGTCTGGATCGTTGCCGTGTCGACGTCTGCATCACCGGCGGCGACTACGACTTTGCCCTTCAGTACGTGACGACCCATCCGTCGACCCGCGGCATCTACGCGCATCCAACGACCGGGGACATCAAGACCCTGCCAGTGATTGACCGGACCCTCACGAAGTGGGCGCTGTACGGCTATGAGAAGGGGAGCGGCAACTATAAGTATCTGCCGGGCACGCACACGATGGTCGGCCGCGACTGCTGGTGGCGGCACGACGGCGGGTGCACCTTCTGCTCCTGGACCAACACCTTCAAGAATTGGCGCGTCGGCACGGTGGATCAGTTCATGGCCGAAGTAGAGAACTGTGTCTCCATCGGGATTCGCGAGGTCTTCGATGATACCGGGACCTTTCCCATCGGGAAGTGGTTGCACGAAGCCTGCGAGCGGTTGATCAAGTTTAACAAGGGCAAACGCCACGGCCGGGGCCGGGTGACGATCGGCTGCAACATGCGGCCTGGAGCGCTCAACCAGGAGGAATATAAGCTGATGGGAGCCGCCGGCTTCCGGTTCATCCTGTACGGACTCGAGTCGGCGAACTACGACACGCTCGTGCGGATCAACAAGGGGCAGAAACCTAACGCCATGTTTGAGACAGCCCGGATGGCCAAGCGGGCCGGTCTGGAACCGCACGTCACCTGCATGGTGGGCTATCCGTGGGAAAGCCGCGAAGAGGCCATGAAAACGATTCACCTGACGCAGGATCTGTTCGCGCGCGGCTGGATCGACACCCTGCAGGCCACAATCTGCATTCCCTATCCGGGCACGGCGCTCTTCCGGCAGTGCAAGGAACAGGACTGGCTCACCACGGAGGATTGGAATGACTACTCCATGGACAAGCCGGTGATGAAATGTCCGATGCCGGAGGAGGAGGTGCTGGCGATGACGCGGGGGATTTACAAGAGCTTCCTGACCCCGCGGTTTGTCGTACGCAAGCTCATCTCGGTGCGGACGACCGACGATCTCAAATTCCTGGCCCGTGGCGCGCGGCTCTTAGTCGGTCATCTGACCGACTTCTCTGGCCGGCGACCGAGCGTCGCCGTTCACTAGCTCCGGCCTCCCGCCTCCGATGGCCCCATCCGCTGCGGCACGCGTCCTTGTGGATGGGGGTGCGGGCTTCCTGGGCTCGCACCTCTGTGAACACCTGCTGGCCCAGGGGGCCGAGGTACTCTGCATGGACAATCTCCTCACGGGCCGGCGCGAGAATATCGCGCCGCTGCTGAAGCATCCGAAGTTCCGATTCATCGAGCAGGATGTCAGCAAGCCCATTGCCGTCGAGGGGCCGCTGCACCAGGTGTGGCACTTTGCCTCGCCCGCCAGCCCGGTGGACTATCACCAGTATCCGATCCAGACGTTGAAGGTCGGCGCCCTGGGAACCCATCATGCGCTGGGGCTCTGCCGGGAGAAGGGGGCGGCGTTCCTGCTCGCCTCCACGTCCGAGGTGTACGGCGATCCGCTGGTGAATCCCCAACCGGAAACCTACTGGGGCAACGTCAACCCGATCGGGCCGCGCGGCGTCTACGACGAGGCCAAGCGGTTCGCCGAAGCGATGACGATGGCCTACCATCGGGTACATGGGGTGAATACCCACATCGCCCGAATCTTCAATACCTATGGGCCCCGCATGCGGCCCGACGACGGCCGCGCCATCCCCACCTTTATCATGCAGGCCCTCCGGGGGGAGGCGCTGACGGTCTACGGGAACGGCTCGCAGACACGGAGCTTTTGCTATGTGGATGATCTCATCAACGGGCTGTCACGACTCATGGCTTCGGACATCCACGACCCAGTGAATCTCGGCAATCCGGAGGAATACACGATCCTGGATATCGCGCGACGTATCGCGCAGATGACCGGCGTAGAGAACCGTGTGGTGTATGAGCCGCTGCCACAGGATGATCCGAAAACCCGCCGGCCGGACATCACACGCGCCAAAACGCTCCTGCACTGGGCACCGACCATCGGGTTGACGCAGGGGCTCGAGCAGACAATCGCCTGGTTCCGGCGGGCGGCATGACCCGCCTCGAAGGGTTCGTGGGCCCCAGCCTCTGGTTGTTCGGGGCCACCGCGGTCAGCAACGTCTGCAATTTCTTATATCATCTCTACATGGTCCGTCATCTGGCGCCGGATCAATATGCCATGCTAACGGCCTTGATCGCGCTCATGACTGTCATGGCGGTGCCGGCCACGACCGTGCAAACGACCACGTCGCACCGCGTGGCGCAGCTCAGCGCCCAGGCCGATTGGGTTCTCCTGCGCGCAGATGTGCGCCGGCGGTTCGTCCGAGCGGGCGTGGTGAGCATCGGGTTGTTTGTGATCGTGGCGGCCGTGCACCGCCCGATCATGGCCTATCTGCAAGCGCCTGATGTGCCGGCAGTCGTCCTGAGCTGGGGCGGCACCCTCGGCCTTGGGTTCTTGGTGCCGGTCGTCTGGGGGACGTTGCAAGGCCTGCAGGCGTTCACCCCGCTGGGAATCAACCTGCTGTTCAACGTGGTGATGAAGCTGCTCCTCGGGGCGCTGTTCGTCGGGATGGGCTGGGCGGTCTTCGGGGCGATGCAGGGGTTCTTGTTGGCCTTAGGATTGGCATTGGGAGCGGGCCTCATCCAGATTCGGCAGATCCTGCAGCAACGGCATCCGCACGCCGAAGCCGAGGTCCCCTGGTGGGGCCGGGTCGTGGCCGTGGTCACCGAAGGGTGGAATGAATCGTGGTTGTTGTTGCGCAACCCCCGCGGTGTCTCGTCGTATACCCTGGTGGTGGCCTTCAGCATCATGGCCTATACATCGTTGACCAACATCGATGTGGTGCTGGCCAAGCATTATCTAGACCCGCTGGTCGCCGGCCAATATGCGGTGGGGGCCATGGTCTCACGCATGGTGCTGTTTCTCCCGATGGCCCTCTCCATGGTGCTGTTTCCCAAGGTGGCTCACGCGACAGCCATGGGGCAAGATGCCACCCCCTTGTTGCGCCGAGTGACGCTGGCGACCGGCGCGATCAGCGGCGCGGCCTGTGCTGTCTGCCTGGGGTTCCCCGCGTGGCTCATGCACCTCTTAGCCGGGACGGTGTATCCCCAGGCGATCCCGGTGATTCGGTGGCTGGCGGTGGCGATGGCCTGTATGGCGATTGCGAATCTCTACCTCGTGTACGTCTTGGCCGCTCAGACCTTGCGGGCGACCATCCCATTTTTCGTGGCGGCGCTGAGTCAGGTGATCGGGATCGGCCTTTGGCATATCACGGTCCAACAGGTGGCGGGGGTCACGGTGGTGGTCAGTCTGAGTCTGGGCTTCTACAGTGGATGGAGCATTCGCCGAGTCTGATGGATGCGATCAAGGTTTTGCCTCGGAAAATCTCCGTGCTGATGCCGGCCTACAACGAGGCCTCCGTCATTATCCCGAGCGTCCAGGAGACGATCCGGACGATGGACGGCTTCGGAGTGGAGTACGAGATCATTGTGATTGATGACGGCAGCCATGACGGCACGTTGGCACGGATTCATGAGCTGCGGGCCAGGCATGGCCGGGTCGTGGCGGTCAAGAATCGCGAGAATTATGGCAAGGGGCGGGCGCTCAAAAAGGGATTCCGATACGTGACGGGGGATTATGTAGTCTTTCTGGACTGTGATCTCGATTTACACCCGGAACAGGTAAAGGAGTTCTTCGAGGTGATGCGCCATGAGGATGTGGATGTCGTCATCGGCTCCAAGCGGCACCCAAAATCCCGGGTGGCCTACTCCTGGAGCCGGAAGATCATCAGTAACGTCTACTTCTTCATCGTCAAGGTTTTGTTCGGCTTGCCGATCCGGGATACGCAGACCGGCCTGAAGCTGTTCCGTCGGGAGGTACTCCACCGGGTATTCCGGAAGATGCTGGTCAAGCGGTATGCGTTTGATCTGGAGATTTTGGCGCTGGCCCACCACTTCCAGTATCGGATCGCCCAGGCCCCGGTGACGGTCCGGCCGCAACGGCGGCGTGACCGGATCAAACCCGGGGATGTCTATCACACCTTGTGGGATACCCTCGCGATCTTTTACCGGATGCGCGTCCTGCATTATTATGATCGTGTTCGACCCGTCCGGGCTGCCGGCTGATGGCGAGGGACGCGGCGGTTCCGAGCGCAACGATCGTGATTCCCGTCAAAGCGTGGAATCCCTACTTGGCGGAATCCGTCGAACACTGCTTGCAGTTGCGCTACCCGGCTCCGGTGGAGATCGTCGTGCTGCCGGACGCTGCGTGTCCGTCCCCGGACCCGCGCGTGCGGATTCTCCCAACGGGCGTGGTCAATCCGGCCATCAAACGAGCGGCGGCCCTGCGCCAGACCCGCGGCGAACTGCTGGCGTTTCTGGATGACGATGCTTACCCTTCCAACGATTGGTTGACGCAGGCCGCCACGCATTTTTGTGACCCGACGGTCGCGGCAGTCGGCGGGCCGGGGGTGACGCCGCCAACTGACGCATTGCGGCAGCAGGCCAGCGGGCTCGTCTATGCCTCCTGGCTCGTGAGCGGGTCGCACCGGTTGCGATACGTGCCGGTGGCCCCGCGGGACGTGGATGATCTGCCATCGTGCAATTTCATTGTTCGCCGGAGCGTGCTCGAGGCCCTGCAGGCGGCCGAGGTGAATTTCTGGCCCGGGGAGGATACCTTCCTGTGTGAGGGCATTGTGCGGCGGTTGCGCCAACGGATCCGCTATGATCCACAGGTCCTGGTGTATCACCACCGGCGGCCGGTGTTTCGGGCCCATTGCCGGCAAGTCGGCCGGTATGCTGTGCATCGCGGCTATTTCGTGAAGCGCTTCGCGGGGAACTCTCGGAAACCAACCTATTGGTTGCCGTCGGCCTTTGTGCTGTTCCTGGCGGCGGGGCCGGCCATCCTGTGGGGTCTCCCGTCCTGGTGGCCGGCCTATCTGACCGGGCTCGGCACTTACGGGATCCTCGCCGCCACGGAGGGGCTTCGGACGAGGAATCTTCGCCTGGCCGGGTTGGTGGCGGCAGGCATTGTCGCAACGCACGTCACGTACGGCGTGGGGTTTCTGCGCGGGTTGCTGGCGCCCCGGTTGCGGGATGAGTAGGCGATGATCTATGTAGTCGGGCATGTCACCCGGGGGTTCGGGGCGGTCCAGTCGCTGCAGTCACACCTGCTGCGTCAGGGCGCCGAGTTCTGTGCCATTGAGCACCCGCTCTTTGCCGAGTCCGCCTCGACCACCCAGGAGTTTGCCTCGATCTACCGTCGCTATGCACAAGGGGCCGTGGTCGTGACTCGTCGCGGGCCCTCTCTGCGACGGCCGGCCGCGCTGCGATTTATGAAGGATGTGGTCTACACGGTATGGCGCGGGATGCGCGAGCCGCAGCGAATTGACCTCTATATCGGCATTGATAATTTGAACGCCTTCAGCGGCCTGGTGCTCCGGCGTTTGGGCAAGGTGCAACGGGTGGTGTTCTATACTGTGGATTATGCGACGGCGGCCCGGTTTCCGAATCCATGGTTGGATGCCCTCTACCAATGGGTGGATCGTGTCAGCGTACGGGGGGCCGATGAGGTCTGGAATGTCAGTGAACGGATTCGCCAGGAGCGCTTGCGCGTGACGTCCGATCCAAAGAAGTTGCGCGTGATACCGAATACGGTCGATTTGGCCCAGCTTCCAGATTTGACCCGGATTGCACGCGTCCCAGGTCGTCTTGTCTTTATTGGGGGGCTCGTGCAAGAATCGGGGCTCGATCAGCTGATCGAGGTGCTCCCATCGATTCGACAACGAGTTCCCGAGGTATCCCTGGCGGTGATCGGCGGTGGACCGTCGGAATCAACCCTTCGACGGCTCGTCGAACAGCGTGGACTGCAAACCGTTGTCAAATTCTTGGGGTATCTCCCATATCCGGAGGCTCTCAGACAAGCGGCGCAGGCGTGTGTGGGGTATTCCCCGTATTCTCCAACCGCCCCGGAAGCTCCGTACCTGTATTTTTGCGATCCTTCCAAAGTGAAGGCCTATTTGGCTTGCGGGTGCCCAGTGATTATTTACGATTTGCCGGAGGTCGCGCAGGTAATCGCGCGGGCCGGGGCAGGGATGGCCTATCGCACGTCGGAGGAACTCGTGCGGGCAGTCGTCACTCTCCTGGGGGATGAGGGGGCGTTGGCGAACGCGCGTGCCCGCGCCCTGGAACTGTCGGTCCAATTTGATCAGGCCCGCGTCTTTCAGCGAGCCCTGGATCCGGTGGCCGCATGAAAGTATTGATTACCGGCGGGACGGGGCTCCTCGGAAAAAGTCTCATTGAAACGGCGCCGCCGAGCACCGAGATGACGGCGACGGCGGTGACCGATCCAAAGAATGTGGTGCCCGCGTCGTGCCATGGCGTGCGGCTCGATGTTCGCGACGCGGCTGCCGTCCAGAAGGTGGTCACGGAGATGCAACCGCAGGTCATCATTCACACGGCCTCCATCGGCAGCGTAGATTATGCGCAGCAACATCCGGAGGAGACCCGCGCCGTGAACGTCGCCGGCACGGCCCACATCGTGGCCGCGGCCGCAGCGGTGAAGGCGCATCTGATTTACATCTCCTCCAACGCCGTGTTTAATGGAACCCGCGCCCCCTATCGGGAGGAAGATCCTGTCTCCCCGGTGAATATCTACGGGGAGCTGAAGGTGAAAGCTGAGCGATTGGTCACCGCATGCCACACGATCCCGACGACGATCGTACGTCCCATCCTCATGTACGGGTGGAATCATCCGACGGAGCGAATCAATCCCGTGACCTGGGTGCTTCGCGAACTCGCCAAAGGGGTCACGCTGCCGGTCGTGACCGACACCTACACGAATCCGCTCTGGGCGCCGAACTGTGCCGAGGCAATTTGGCGGATCGTCGCGCTCAAGACCCCCGGGGTGTTCCATCTGGCCGGGCGCGACCGGGTGAATCGCTATGAATTTGCCGTGGAGACGGCCCAGGTCTTCGGACTCAATCCGGCGCAACTCAAGCCGGTGACCAGCGAGTTCTTTCCGGAGATCGCGCCGCGCGCGCCGGACACGTCTTATGACACGTCGAAAATGGCGCGCCTGCTCGGGGTGCCGCCAGTAGGTTTGCGGGAAGGGCTCGAGACGATGAAGCGAGCGCGTCTCCCATGACCTGGCTCATCGCGGTGGCACTGGCATTGCTGAGTGGATGGATCCAGATCCGCCCGCGGCTGGCCAATCGCTATTTCGGCATCGATACCTGGCGACATCTGGCCGTGGCCGAGCATATCCGGCAACATCGGCGCTACCCGGGATTGATGCCGGAACATTACCTCATTGATGAACCGTGTGATTACCCGCCGCTGTTTCGCTACGCGCTGGCCGTGATCCCCAAACGGGTACTCGAGGAGTACCAGTGGCTGGTCTCTCCGGCGTGGGATGCCCTCCATAGTGTGGTCATCTTTGTGCTCGCGTGGCGGCTGACACATGTGCCCGCGGTCGGGTGGCTGGCCCAGATGGTCTACGCGACGACACCGATCGTGATCATGGAGAATGCGAGCTTGACGACCCGCTCCTGCGCCTCGCTCCTGTTCACGCTGGTGGCCTCGAGTCTCGTAGCCTGGGGGATCACCGGGCAGTGGGGGTGGGGGGCGGCCGGCGTACTCGGGATTGGCATGCTCGTGTTGACGCATCGCATGGCGCTGCAGGCGCTCCTGGTGTTCGTCGTGGGGATGGGCTTCTGCGCGGGCGCTTGGCGGTACGGCGCCGCCCTTCTGGCCGGGCTCGCGCTGGCCGTCCTCCTCTCCCAGGGATTATATCTCAAGATCTTGGCCGGTCACGTAGCGATGCTGACCTGGTGGCGCGGAAATATCCATCATCGGTATGCGCATCAGATTCGCGGGTTGCCGAAACCATCGGCGACAGCCACGCCGGATGTGGTCTTTCGGATTTACCAAGCGATTCGCAACGCCCCCTGGCTGGCAGTGATCGGCGCCGACCCGTGGGCCACGATCGTGGTGTTCGCCGGCGCCTGGGCCTGGTGGACGGGCCGGTGGGACCTGCTGGGGCTCCCGCCGGCGGCAGCGCGCGCGGTCGTCCAGTGGTGCGGCGTGCTCTGGGTAGCCGCCATGGCGATTCGGATGGTCAAGGCGCTGGAGTTCATCGGGGAAGGGGAGCGGTACTTGGAGTACGCGGCCGCGCCCGCGGCGGTGGCTATTGGCGCTCTTGCCTGGTGGTGGCTGCCGACACCGTGGGGCGGCTGGGTGTTGGCCGGGGTAGTGGGCGTAGCAGTTCTTGGGGGCCTACTCCCCAGCTTGTTCCTGCAACGCACCGTAATTATGCAAGATACGGACCGTTCGGTGACGCCGACGCTGCGGCAAATGTTCGCACGCATCAATGGGTTACATGGGGCTGCCGGCCAGGTGCGGCTGGCCACCTTCCCGTTGTACCTGGCGGACTCAACGATGTATTTTACGAAGGCCCGTGTCCTCTCAACGGACAGTTCCTTCGGGCACCTGCGGCACTACACGCCGTTTTTCCCGGTGCTTCAGGTCCCGGTGGGGACATTAGTACACCAGTATCGGTTAACCCATCTATTGATTAATGAGCGGTTTGTCCAACTCCACGAGCTGAAGATCGATCCCAGCGCGGTCGTGGCGCGGGAAGGAACGTTTGCTCTCTTGGATGCGCGAAAGGCGGTGGCCTCATGACGACGATCATTGTGACGGGCGTGGCGGGATTTCTGGGATCATATGTGACGGAGCGGCTCTTGGCGGCCGGCCACCGGGTCATCGGCATCGACATGTCCGACGGCCGGAAGATCGAGCACCTGCTGGATCATCCTCGGTTGCGGTTCATCCAGGGCTCGATCCTCGATCAAGATCTCTTGGCCCGCGAGATGCCTCAGGGAGACATCCTGATCCATTTCGCGGCGATCGCCGACCCGAAGCGCTACGTGCAGGAGCCGCTCACGACGCTGGACATTGATCTGCACGCGACCCTCCATCTGTTGAGTTTGGCCGCGGCCCGCCGGATGAAGGTGCTGTTCGCCTCCACCTCGGAGATTTACGGGCGCAACCCGAACGTCCCGTGGAAAGAGGATGCCGACCGGGTGTTGGGGCCGACCCCGATCAACCGGTGGTGTTACTCGACGTCGAAAGCGGCCGGGGAACATTACTGTTTTGCCTACGGCCAGCAGGAGCAGATGCCCTTTGTCATTGTGCGGTTCTTCAACGTGTACGGCCCTCGGCTGGATGATTTGGGAAGCGGCCGCGTGATTCCGATCTTCCTGAAACAGTTCTTGGCGGACCAGCCGGTGACGATCCATGGCGACGGCAAGCAGACGCGCACCTACGTCTACGTGGAGGATGCGGCCGACGCCGTGGTGTCGTTGTTGTTTGCGAAGGAGGCCGAGGGGGAAATTTTTAATATCGGCAGCGCCCGCGAGGTGAGTGTGCTAGAGTTGGCCGAACTCATGAAGCGGGTCGGGGACTTCACCTCCACGGTCCAGTTCGTACCGCATCGCGAGGTGTTTGGCCCGAAGTACGAGGATATTCCTCGGCGCGTGCCGGACGTGAGCAAAATCCGCCGGGTGATCGGCTGGGAAGCGACGACGTCGCTCGAGGATGGATTGTTGAAGACCATCAATTATTATCGGGAGCAAACAAAGATCGATGCCCGAAACTTCTGATCGCCAACGGCTGCGCCCTGGCAAGCTGCCTGTCGATCACCTATTGTGGGATTCCCAACACTTCAAACACAAAATGGGGTGTGTGGCGTGGCCGCCTGGATTGACGGCTCAGACGATGTCTGAGGAAGAAGCGGGGTTGCGCATCCGTGCTGTCGTTGAGCGGGCGCGAGATGAAAAATACCAATTCTTGATGGCGAGGACAGATCCAAAGGAAACCGGACGGATTCATGCGCTGGAGACCAACGGTTTCCGAATTATGGATGCGTTGGTAACCTGGCAGCTTTGGCCGTTCGATCCCACGCCTCCGATAGTACAATTGCCGGCTGACACCACCATCACTATTGCTTCACAGGACGACGTTCCCTCGCTCATGGAGATTGCTCGGCGGGCGTTTGCCGACCGCACTGTGTGGCTCGACCGTTTTCACGCGGACCCCCGAATCCCTCCAGAGCGAGCCAATGAATTATATGCCCAATGGGTGAAGAACTCGGTGCCCCCGGTAGCTCCAGAATCGGCCATGGCCGACATCACGTGGATTGCCAAAGTCCGCGGAGCGCCTGCCGGGTTCCTGACCGCCGATCTGATTCCTGAGAAACCCGACGAGAAGCCCGAGGAACGGGGAGAAACGATCGGCAGGGTCCCCTTGAATGCCGTAGATCAGCCGTACCGGCAACGGGGGTTGTACCGGGCCCTAGCGGCTACAGCCGTGGCATGGTTTCAGCAACAAGGATGTGGGCGTGTGTGGGTTCGCACGAGCGTAGCCAGTGTGGGAGTTCACCGCACCTGGGGACGATTAGGGGCCAACCTTGTGAATCCGGAGTACACCTTCCATTGGTGGGCCTGACGCGTGGACGTTCGCCGGCTCAAGGTGCTCTTGGTCAGCTACACGCACAAGGTAGGGGGCCAAGCTACCTATATCGCGGGGCCACCGCAGGACTGCGCGAAATACTTGCGGGAGCGGGTGGCAAAGCTCACCTTCATCGAGCAACCGAGCCCCATCTCTGATGACCTGACTCTGACCGCGACGGTCTGGGAACACGGAGTCCAAATCCGGATCGTTCGATGTCCTTGGGGGTGGCCCCGGCCCCTGGAGGGGCGTAACATTGAAGAGCGGGCGCCGTGGTACTACCTGGGCTTTAAGCTTCGAGAGGTCGCAGGGACCCTCTACCTGCTGTGGAAAACGTCCGACTGCTACGATCTCTATATCGGAGTGGAAGCGATCAACACGGTGCTAGGGATCTGGCTGCGGCTGTGGGGTAGGGTTCGGAGCGTGGTGTACGACGTGATCGATTATTCCCCTCAGCGGTTTGTCTCGCCGGTGCTCAACACCGTGTTCCACGGGTTGGATAGTTGGTGCGCCGCGCACGCGAACTATTGTTGGAATCAAACGGCGCTCATCGGGCAAGATCGGGCACGTCGCAATCCTCGGGTGGCCGCCCGCCAACTGGTCAAACCTTCTGGCATGCCGGCGGCCCGCATCCAGCAGCGGTCCAACGATCAGGTGACGCGGACAGACTTGATCTATGTTGGGACGCTTCAAGCGCGCGACGGCGTCTGGGTGATGCTCGAAGCTTTGCCGATCATCCTGCGCGCCGTGCCAGCGGCGACCCTGCGCATCATCGGGAACGGCAATGAAGAGGCGGCGATGAAGCACTGGCTGGCCGATCGGGGATTGATCGCTCATGTGAAATTCTTGGGCATGATCGGGGATCCCGAAGCAGTAGAATCGTGGGTCGCCAAGAGTGGAGTGGCCTTGGCCCCCTATCGCGATGATCCGGGATCCGTCAAGCGGTACAACGATCCCTCAAAACCCAAACTGTATCTAGCCTGCGGGGTGCCGGTGGTGATCACCCAAGTCCCACCGGTGGCGGAGGAGATTCAACGGGACGGCGCCGGCGTGGCGGTGGCCGGGGATCCCGAGGCGTTTGCCCAAGGGGTGCTGCGCTTGCTGACCGACCAACCGTTCTACCAGGCGTGCCGCCACGGCGCGACGCGGCTGGCCGCCCGCTATACCTGGGAGCGGATCTTCGATGACCTCTTCGCACAGATGGAGGCGGTGGTAACTCATGGTTGATCTTTCCGTCATTCTCCCCGTGCACAATGAAGCCGAGAATCTCGAGGTCCTCTGGCCGCGATTGTCCGAGGTGCTGCGGGCCTCCGGCAAATCGTTCGAGGTGATTTTCGTGGACGACGGCAGCACGGACGCCAGCATCACGATCCTGACGCAGCTGGCCCAGCGGGCCGGGGACTCTCTGAAGGTGATCCAGCTGCAACGGCAATTTGGGCAGACCGCGGCCTTGGCGGCGGGATTTGATCACGCGGCGGGGGCGATCATCATCTGCATGGATGCGGATTTGCAGAATGACCCGGCGGACATCCCGGCCTTGCTTCAGAAATTAGCGGAAGGGTATGACGTCGTCAGCGGCTGGCGCGTCGGGCGACGGGGCTCGTGGCTCAACCGACAGCTCCCGTCACAGATGGCCAATGGGCTCATTCGCCGCCTGCTGGGCGTCCCGGTGCATGACGTCGGCTGCACTCTCAAGGCCTATCGGCGGCCCATCGTGGAACAGTTTAAACTTTACGGCGAGATGCACCGGTTCCTCCCGGTGTTAGCTATGTGGGTAGGGGCGCGCGTGACCGAGATCCCTGTGGCAGATCATCCGCGGCGGCATGGTCGGTCAAAATATGGGCTCTTGCGTGTGTTTAAAGTAATCCTCGATCTATTGACGTTGAAATTCCTCGTTTCCTTTGGGACGCGGCCTAGCTACGTCTTTGGCGGCATGGGGTTAGGATTGCTCGTTATCGGGACGGCTCTCGGCGCATTGATCGTGGCACGTGCGGTCCTCTGGCATGGCGTCTGGGTCAGCCCCCTCTTGTTCTTGATGGCGATTGCGGTCATCTGCGGGATCCAGTGCCTCTTGATGGGGATCCTTGCGGAGTTCGTGATCCGGTTGTACCACGAAAGCCAGGATCGGCCCGTCTATCTTGTGAAGCAGCGCATCCACCTTGACGGGCGGCACCCGGCGCAGAATCGAGCGCCGGTACGGCCCTCTGGCCAGCGGCTGGGGCCAGCGGATGCCCCACCACAGCCCTTTGGCCAGCAGGCGCGCTGATGTGCGGGATCTGCGGCGGGTTTGATCCGGCGGGGCAGGGGCGTATTGACCCCGATGTCTTGATGCGCATGCGGAATCGGCTCGGGCACCGCGGGCCCGACGATGTCGGAATCTACCGAGATCTCTCCGCGGGATTGGCCATGACGCGCTTGGGGGTCATCGACCTGGCTACCGGGCATCAACCCATGGCCAATGAGGATGAGACCGCCTGGATCGTTTGCAATGGAGAGATTTACAATTTTCGTGAGCTTCGCGTGCAACTCGAGGCGCGGGGCCATCGATTCCGGTCGCGCAGCGATGTCGAGGTGATTGTCCATCTCTACGAGGAGCACGGCGACGCGTGCGTGGAGCACCTCGAAGGAATGTTTGCCTTCGCTCTGTGGGATATCTCGCGGCGGCGGCTGCTCCTCGCCCGCGACCGCATGGGCATTAAACCCCTCTATTATGCCGAGGTCGGCGGCCTGGTGATTTTTGCCTCGGAACTCAAGGCGCTTGTCCAGCATCCGCAGGTGTCGAGGGATCTCGACCTTCGGGCCCTCGATCAATACCTGACGCTCGAGTATGTGCCGGCGCCGCGCACGATCTATCGAGAAGCACGAAAGCTGCGGCCGGGACATCGACTGGTGGCCGATGCTCAGGGGGTGCATGTGGAACCCTACTGGCGTGCGCGGATCGCCCCATCGGACACGGTCGTCTATGAAAATGCCATCTGCGAGCAATGGCGAGAGGTATTGCAAGAATCGGTGCGGCGGCATCTGATCAGCGATGTACCGGTTGGCGTGTTGCTTAGCGGCGGGCTGGATTCCAGCGCGATCGCAGCCTTTATGCGTCGCGAGGCCACCGGCCCCCTCCACAGTTATACTGTGGGATTCCAGGAATCATCATTTGACGAGTCCGCCTCGGCACGCACAGTGGCCCAGCATTTGGGGTTGACGCACCACGAAGAGACCCTGACCTCACAGATGGCGCTGGAGCTACTTCCTTCGGTGATCGCCTCGCTCGATGAACCGCTCGGCGATGCCTCGGCAATTCCCACGTTCCTCGTCAGCCGGATGGCCCGCCGCGACGTGGTCGTGGCGCTCAGCGGAGAGGGAGGGGACGAACTGTTTGCGGGCTATCCGACCTATCTAGCCCACTGTTGGGCACAACGGTATCGCCGCCTGCCAGCCATGGTGCGCAAGTATATGATTGAGCCGGCGGTTCAGGCCTTGCCGATGTCGCGAGCCAATCTGAGTGTTGATTTTCTAGCGAAACAGTTTCTTCGCGGTATGGAACTCTCTCCAGCGGCGCAACATCTTGTCTGGATGGGATCCTTCGATGGCGAAGGCAAGCGCCAACTGCTCTCGGAGGCCGTGCAGGGAGAGCTTGCCGACGGGGTGCAATCACCAGCGCAGTTGCTTGAGGAATTGGTTGACGGCGAGACCTCTCGGGATCCCGCGGAAGCCGCGCTATGGCTCGACCTGCAGACCTACCTCCCCAACAACCTGTTGCCGAAAGTAGATTTGATGAGCATGGCCCACGCCCTCGAAGTCCGCGTGCCGTTGCTCGATCATCATGTCGTCGAATTTGCCTGCGCGTTACCGAACGCGTGGAAACTGCGGGGGATGACGACCAAATATCTCATGCGGCGCGCCTTGCGCGGGATGCTGCCTGCATCGGTCCTACAACGCCCAAAAAAAGGATTTGGGGTCCCGGTCGCCGACTGGTTGCGCGGCCCCCTGCGCCCCCTCCTTCAGGAAACGCTACATGACGGTGCAACCTATCAGCGCTGGTTCCAACCAGCGCGCGTCCAGCGGTTGATGGAGGACCATCTCCGGGGCGTGGCCGATCACCGGAAGCCGCTGTGGACGGTACTCGTCTTCCTTTGGTGGGTGCGCGCCTCGCGATGAAACCCTGGGTGTGCATCGCCATTGTCATGGGAGTGGCCGCGGTGATTTTTAGTCCGCTCATTTTTCAGCCCACGGGAACCGCCTTCGGCGAGGGCACCTCCTTCTACGGATATCCCTATGCGGTCATCCGGCATCTGGCGTTCCACGATCATCGCTGGCCGTTCTGGGATCCTTACGACGGGGCGGGCGATCCGTTGCTCGCGAATCCCCTGGCCGGCCAATTTTATCCACCGGTGCTGCTGGCGTTAGTGGCCCCAACGCCGTTGGATGGATTGCGATGGATCGTCTTCCTGCACTTGCTGTTGGCGGCGGCTGGTAGCTACGCGTTGGCTCGATGGGTCGGATGTTCCCCGACGGCCTCGGCGCTGGCCCCGATCGGCTATCTTTTAAGTCAGATCGTCTGCGGGAATTTTTTGCTCAACGGGTTGCCGGGAGAGTTATATGCCAAGGCGTGGGTGGTCTGGGGGCTGGCCTGTCTTTGGCGTGGGTTGACGATGTCCAATCCTCGGTGGGTGGTGGCGTCGGGGGTCTGCCTGGCCGCGCAAATTCTCAGCGGGACTGTCTACGAGGTGCATTTCACCCTGTTGGCCTCCGGGATCACGATTGGTTATTGGCTCTTGACCGAGCCGCGGCCCTGGCGGGAGAAACTCGCCCGCGGCTTGATCGCCGGGATCGTGGTGATGGTGGTGGGAGCCGGGCTCAGCGCGGTCAAGTTGCTCCCGATTCTGGAGTATCAACCGCTGTCGACCCGCTGCGGCTATTCCTTGGTGGAGGCGGAGCGCGGGTTAGCGAACATGCCAACATTGGCACAACTCTGGCATGATTTGCAACAGCTGTTGATGATCCGATCGCCTGCTCGACCAGCCTTGTACACACAGGTGTACCTGTTGTTGGGCGGGTTGGGAGTGATCGGGGCGTGGTTGGCGCCCCCCTGGCGTCGCGCCGCGGGGTGGCTGGCGCTGATAGCCGTTATTGGGGCGTGGGGGGCGATGGGGGCGCGGGCCCCGATCGATTTCTACGCGATCTGTCACACTTGGCTACCGGGCTTTAAGATGAATCAGCACACGGCAAGGTTTTTCGGCCTCACCCTTCTGAGCGTCCCAGTGCTGGCGGCGCTGGGGGCCACGTGGGTCCAGGCCCATGGTCGTCAATGGTTTTCCCCGCGCGCAGTGGGGTTGGCGACCGCGGGGTTTCTGGCGTGGGGGCTCCTCGAAGCGGGAGGGACGGCCTGGACGCAGCTAGCGACCCATGCCTATGGGCAGGTGCAACCGGCCATCCCGGGGGATCCGTCGAATTTCAACGCCCGGCTGGCGGCGCTGGCGCAGCGCCAAGGGCGGCACGCCTGGCGCACCTACTCGGTCTATGGGCCGCAGGTGTATCCTTACACGGCGCTGCTTAACGGCTTTGACATGCTAAATTATTCGAATCATGGGATCAAACCGAAATTCCATCAACACACGGAACATAATTTGAAGATCACGGATTTGGAAAAAACTTGGCGGCTCTTTGAAATCCTCAACGTGCGATATCTGGTGCTTGGCCGCGAAGCCATGTATCTGCATCCGGACCGGAGCCGGCCAATCCACGTGACACCGGAGGCCGGGCTCTATGAGGTGACATCGGCGCTGCCCCGAGCGTGGAGCCCGGCACGGGCGCTCCTCCTGATTGGCGAGGATCGGGATCACGATCTCAATGCGCTGGAGGCAAAGCTCTTGCTCTACCACCCGGCGTGGGATTCCAAGGCATGGGCTGTTTTTCGATCCCCTACCACGGCCCTCGAAGCCCACACCCTTGAGGGGCTCGTGCCCTTCGCCGCAGTGGTCTTGACGCATCCCGTGATCCGTCAGGCCGCCCAGGCCGAGGCGTTACTCGCGGCCTATCGCGCGCAGGGCGGGCAGGTGCTGCAGATGGGCTACAGGGATCATCCGTATCCGAACCCGGTGACGGCCGAACTGTCGTTACTGGGCGGGATCAATCCCGAGACGACTTTTATTGATCATCCCGTGCCTGCTAAAATTATGACGCCGGCTTCCTCGCAGGCACTGCAGGAGTTCTTGACTCATCCGGCGCCCTCGGCACCGCGCCCCACCGTAGTGGTCGAGCGGGCCGAGCCCGGTGACTGGCAGTTGCGCGTCTCCACAACTCAAGCGCTCACGCCGGTCGTGTTGAGCGAAACCTACTATCCAGGGTGGGAGGCCCGGGTGGACGGGCATTCGAGCCAGCTCTTTATGGCGGACGGCATCATTCGTGGGGTACTGGTGCGGGGGCCCGGGGAGCATACGGTGACGATGGCGTATCGTCCTCGACTATTCTGGTGGGGTCTCGGCATCACCATGCTGACGTTTGGCGGGGGTCTGGGTTATCTCAGGAGGGGAACATGCGGTCGATCATAACGAGTATCATCATCCTTGGGCTTTACGGAGTCGTGGTAGGGACGGCCTCGCGAGCCGTCACCGGCACATTCTTTCAGCCGGTCAAAGTGCTGGTCGATTTGAGTCATGCGGATCAACGGCCTTCGTTGGAGGGGCCGTGGGAGATCCGCCCAGATGCCCGGTTTCCCGGCGTGATGGCAGCTCGCGATCGCGGACAACCCGTCCACCTCACCGTCACATTACCCACGGCTCAAACGTATCAAGGGCGGTGGAAGTTTCGGTTTGAGCGGATGGACCAGGTGATCGACGTCCAGGTGAACGGCGCCGTGATCGCGACCGCGCGTCCCTCGAAGATTGGCAAGGCGCAGAAGGTCGCGATAGTCATCCCCGCCCGCGTAGTGGTGGCTGGGGTCAATCGCATCACCTTCGTCAATCATGGGACTCCCGGGGGTACGGAGTATGAACTGATCCGATTGCAGAACTACCAGACGGCCTTGGTGAAGAAGCATCTCTATCTGCTCCCACGGGCGGCCGGCGATACCGCCCCGCAACCCTCCTCACCTCGTGCGCCAGTCCCGATTGCGTTGGTGGCTGTGGCCGTGGTGGGGGTGGTCTCCGCCGGAGCCGCGTGGGGCATGAGGCGCGTGGCCGGCCAAACGTGGCGTGATGCGCTGCTGGGGGAACGGATGGCGTGCGCTCCATTGCTGGTGCTGGCCGTCCTGGCGGTCATGCCGTATATCGCCCCGTACCGTATCACGTGTACGGCCCCATTGTTCTGGCGATTGATCGGCATCATATTGATGGTCGGCCATGTGCCGTTGCTCCTTGGTTGGCTGCTGCAAATGACTATCCGCAAGGTGGCCTCGCTGGATCCAGCCGGCGGCGTGGAATTCCTCTCGGGCGCGCTGGGGCAGGGCCAGCGGTTGTCCAAAACCGGTGCGGTGTTGGTCACCAGCGGGTTCAAGCAGGGCTGGTCGTTGTCCAAAACCGGTGCGGTGTTGGTCACCAGCGGGTTCAAGCAGGGCTGGTCGTTGTCCAAAACCGGTGCGGTGTTGGTCACCAGCGGGTTCAAGCAGGGCTGGCGGTTGTCGAAGACCGGCGTGAAGTGGTCCCTCACGGGTTGCTGGGTCGGAATGCGGCTCGCGGCCTTCGGGTTTCGGGAGTGCTGGCGGTGGTTTCTGCGCCAGCAGCATCCGAAGGGTTACGCGAAGATCTTCTGCTACGTGGCTGCCGCAGCCTTGCTGAGCCACTGGGTGTTCCATTGGGAACGGTTCGCGGAAATCTCCGGCTACGTAGCGGGAGCCGCGCTGGTCATCGCCGTGATCTGGGAATCCTTGCTTTCATTGAACGAGGAAGACTAACGATTACCGCTGTGCGTCAACGCCTGGTGCGGTTCTGGCCCGCGGCAGTCCTCATCCTTTGGGGATTGACGCCTCTCCTATGGTTCCGGGGGACTCTCGTCTCCACGGAGGACCTGCGATTCCCTCAAGACCTCACGGCCTGGTCTAGAACCTTCTGGTTGTGGAATCCGTTCATTGGGGCTGGAGTGGAAGCCCTCTTCGATACTTCCCTGATAGTGTTCCAAGCTATTCCAGCACTGTGGCGTACGGTCAGTGGATCGCTGCTGGCCGCGCAACAAGTGAGTTTCGTGTTCTGGTTTATGCTCGCCGGGTTTGGAATGTTCCGACTTGCCTCCCGATTGATCCCTGGGCCTCGCGTCGCGTGGTTAGTGGCCGTCAGTTTCTACCTCTTTAATCCGTGGCTTGATCACGTTTGGGGGAGTTTTAAACCGCCTCTCGTCAGCGGGTATGCCGTGGTGCCGATCGTGCTATCCATCATCATTGATGGTGCGGAGGGCCGCCAACGAATCCCCGTGGCCTTAGCGTGGCTGAGTCTCCTCTGCATCGTAGGATCGGCCATTGGGAATAACATCTCTGAGACCCTCGCCGTGTTGTGCCCCGTGGCGCTTTTGATGGTCACCTTGATGGTGCAGGCGGTCTTCCGCGGCGATCGGCAACGCATGGTCCATTGTGGACGGTTCTGTTGCCTCGTGGGTATCGTGGCCCTCCTCTCGAGTGCGTTCTGGATGTTGCCGCAGGTGGCGGCACTCGTGTATCACCTGCGTTCAGGAGCCGCCACAGTGTATGAGCAGACGAGCCGTCAGTGGTTGCAGGGGATTAGCCAGAGCACCAGTTTTTTCAACGTGTTGAGATTCCAAGGCGACTGGGTTTGGTATGACGGGTTCGCGGGCGAGCCCTATCGGACGTATGCCTCGCTGTATGCCACCCATCCGTTGCTCCGCCTGTTGAGTTGGGGAATTCCTGCCATCGTGTGTCTTGGGCTCTTGCAAGGGCGAGGGAGGTATCGATTGTTCGTGACGTTGCTGATCGGCTGTGGACTCGTATTAGGCATGGGGCTGCATCCTCCGGTTGGCGTGGTGTATGGATGGTTGGTTGAGCATCTGCCATTCTTTTGGATTGTCCGGAGCCCCTATTTTAAATTTATGTTCATGACCTGCCTGGGGTACGCGCTAGCAATGGGATTGGCCTGTGCGTGGTGCTGTGAGCGAGTCCAGCGATGGCGTGTGCCCCCTCGTGTCACGCATGGCCTGGTCGCATCGTTCATCATTGCGGTCAATGGGTTCTATGCAAGCCCTTTTGTGCTCGGCAAAATGTATGCGTTGCCTCGTGAGCGTGTGCGTTTGCCCCCCAATCACCTAGTGATCCCCTCATATGTGACTGAGGCCGCGGTGTGGTTGAACCATCAATCAGGATTTTTGAGAATTTACCACCTACCGGCAAAATCTACCTGGTGGTCTCGATGGGGCTACGCAGGTGCGAGCCCGATCCTCGCCCAGTTTAGCCATCATCCGGACCTTTTTAATTATCGGCCGAGTAATATTCTCACGGCACAGGGTGCTGCGAATGAGGCCGCAGAACTTTTGCAGGAGATATCCACAGGTTTGTATGAAGGGCAGACCCACCAACTGGCACAGCTCTTGCGTCTCATGAATGTCCGATATTGTGTGCATGAGACGGACCTCGTATATGATTTTTACCAAGGACCGGGTCATATCACCTACGACGCTCCCCCGTTCATCCGCGCGGCCCTGGCCCCGCAACAGGGAATCACCCGGGGGCCGACCTTTGGCCCCTGGGAAGTGTACGAGGTGTCCGACCCCCTCCCACACGCCTATGCGCTCCCGACAGCCACCCTGGTCGCGGGGGATCTACGGACCTTCGTCCCCCTGACGGCCACGGATCTGCTGACGACGCCAGCGGTGGTGTTGACATCCCAGATCTCTCCAGCCATGCTCCAAGCTCTGATCGCCGCCCATGCGTTTGATAGCGTCGTCGTCACCCCAAACGTTCCTTTGCCTGCAAATTGGCCGACGACTCTGCCAGTGACTTTTATCGTGACTACGACTCAGTTGACCAGAATCCTTGATCCGACCTTGGCCAAACCGGTCTCTTGGATTCAAGGTTTTGGTCCCTCTGAACGCGGCCTTACTGGGACGATGTGGTCTCCGTTAGAATCCAACAATGCCCCCAATGGACACTGGACCAATGTCGCCGCAGATCCCACGGCGTGGAGGTTGGAAGGAACCGTGATGAGTCCCGCTCATGCCCGAGATCTCTATGCGTATCTGGACGGGACCCTTCTAGCGATTCAGCACATCCTGGCGGATCAGCCAACCATGGTCGCTCTGAATCTCACCCTGTCCCAGGGGACTCATACTCTGGCTTGGTATTCGCCGGATGCGAGGACCCCACGACCTGATGGTCACGCCGTGGGATTTTTCTTTGCGAATGATTGGCGGTATGGTCCGCCCAGCGACACGGGGACGCTGTCAATCTCTCGGGCTGGGCCGTATCGGGTCCGATGTACCACGAAGGGTCCTCCTCCGTCGCTTCAGTTCGGGAGCACTTCTGTTACGTGGACTGAGGTTCCTGGCACCCCCACGAATTCGATGGCCACCGTGACTCTGCCGGTGGGATCCTGTCGGTTGACCTTGCATGACGCGGGGGAGACCCCAGCAACTCTCATCCTGACCCCCAGTGGCCAGCCTCCGCTGGTGCCTCGGCCGCTGACCCCGCTCCCTGGGCCGGCGGGGGCCGCCCCCACCCAAGGGCCTGTCGCCCGCCTCCCCGGCCAAGGCTGGCTGATCTTCTCGGAGGCCTACCACCCCGACTGGACCCTCACGGGGGCCCCTGCAACGCATGTCCGCATCAATGGGTTTGCCAACGGGTACTATCTGGCCCAGCCGCCGGCGGGCCCGGTGACAGTGACCTTCACCCCTCAGCGGTGGGTGTGGGTGGGAGGCGCGATCTCTTTGAGCACGATGATGATGCTCATCCTCCTCTCCCGGCCTTGGCGGCATTCCACTCCCCATGCCGAGTGACCGGCGTTCCGATCGGTGGAGCATCTGGGTCGTCGGCGTGGCCGCCGCCGTCCTTCTGAGTCCGCTCGTCCTCGTCCCATTCAATACGCACTTCGGCGAGGGGACCTCGTTTTTCGGTTATCCGTACGCGATCGTGAAACATCTGGTGTTAGCCCATCAGTGGCCGTTCTGGGATCCGTATACTGGGTGCGGTGATCCGCTCCTGGGGAATCCGCTCGCCGGGCAATTCTATCCGCCCGCATGGCTCATCTTTGCAGCTCCTACACCACTGGCGGCGCTGCGATGGAGCGTCTATCTACACCTTGTCGCGGCCGCCGTGGGCAGTTACGTGTTGGCCCGGTGGCTGGGATGTCGTCTGATGGCCGCAGTCCTTGCCCCCATCGGTCTGCTCTTCAACCCCTACATGTTCACCATGATCGTCAATGGGTTGCCGGGGGTACTCTACGCGGTCCCGTGGCTGGTTTGGGGCGCGGCCTTCCTCTGGCGGGGGACGACCGGACATCATCCCTGGTACCTATTGGGGGCCGGAGGATGTTTGGCCGCGCAAGTTCTCGGTGGGACAACTTACGAGATGCATTTTACCGCCCTCTTCTACTTGATGATGATCGCCTATGTGGGAATCACAACCAACACTGGGGGGCTGGCCCGCGGCCGGCGAATGCTCGTCCAAGGCCTCGTCGTGTTCGGCAGCGCCTACGGGTTGGCGGGGATCAAGCTGCTGCCCGTGCTCGAGTACGCCCCGATCTCCACACGCAGCGCGTTCTCCCTTTACGAGGTCGAACACCTCGGTCAAAATCCTTCGTGGCGTGATATCATTGATTTTTTCACACAATTTTTTGGGGCGGCCTCCACCCCCGAGATGCGATGGCTCAATGGAATGTATGTGGGTCTTGTCGGCGTAACCCTCTGGGTTCTACTGCGGCCGTCCCGATGGCGTCGTCCAACCGGGTTCTTTGGCGCGATCCTTGTCCTTACCTGTTGGGCAGCGCTGGGGCCGCAAGCGCGTCCGGATCTGTTTGCGGGCCTCTACCACATCTTGCCGAATTTTCGATACAGCCCGTATACCGGCCGCATTTTGAGTCTAGCACGTCTGGCCTTGCCGATTCTCGCGGCCCTCGGGGCCTCGGCCGTGCTTGCCTATGCCTCGACCCGGTCCTCGTGGGTTCGGCGGTTTGCGACCCGTGGACTGTGGGTGGCCATCGTGGGCTATGTCGGGTTGATCGCCATGCCGTTTGCCGGCGCGATTGCCCGGCATCCTTACGGCCGCTTGGACCCCCCCCAAGTCGGGACATTGATGACGCTGGCTTCGACACCGGCATTGTGCCTTGCCGGCTCTCGTCCATTCATTCGTATCGAGGGGACCGTGGCACTCAAGAACGCCGGGGATGCGCGGGGGCCCGATCACGTGGATGCCGCGTGGCTGTTGGATCAACAATTCTTGAGGACCGTGAACGTGCCGGCGGCCGGGCCAGGCGAGACGACCCAGGTGCCCGTGTCGCTGATGATTCCACCGAACAGAAGCGTGGTTCCACAGGTACTCTCTCTTCGGCTGGGCCCTTCCGCGGTCGCGGTGGCGACCCTCACACCATCACGCGATCACTCGTGGACCATGATGCCGGCCTTGGTCACGACCGAGGCCGTGACCAGCGGACGCGCCGTCTTCGGCCGGCTCCCCGATGATTGGAACGCGTTCTTTGGGGCGCTCACCCGGTGGCAGGCGCCGGCGACGTTTCGCGTCTACAGCGAATCGGTCCCCGCCGTCTATCCGTACTTGGCATTCCTTCACGGCTATCAGACCATTACCTATTCGAACCATGGGATGATGCCGAAATATCAACTGTTCGTCCGCTATGGCGATCCCAACAATCTGGCTGAGCAGGCCCGATTGTTCACAATGTTTCGGATCCTGAATACCCGATACGTGCTCATGCCGAAGTCCGCGGTACATGTGGATCGCCGGCAGACACGGCTGGTGAGGAGCACCCATGACGCCGAGTTGTATGAACTCACCTCGGCGTTACCGTCGGTGTGGGTGCCTCGTCACGTCGTGCTGTTGATTGGCGGGGACGCCGATCGAGATTTTGGGTCGCTGGAATCGAAACTACTCGTGTACGATCCCAATTTTGATCCCGTGGCATGGGCCGTGTTCGCGTCTCCTCACTCGGCGATCGAGACCGTAACGCTGAAGGAGCTCCAGCGATTCGACGCTGTGGCGGTCACCACACCCCGGGTGCGTGATCCGCAGGCCTTCGAGGCGCTGCTGGAGGCGTATCAACGCCAGGGAGGCCGCCTGCTGCGTTTGCACTACACCGAGGTGCACTACACGGATCCGCACCGGATCTCCAATTCCATGTTGTCGGATGAGCACCCTGCCAAACGTTTAACCCCCGAAGCCACGGACCAGGTCGGTACGTTATTGCGGTCCGTGCCATCGCCAGCGGCGCCGGCGACCCCGGCGAAGGTCGCCATCGAACACACGGACCCGATGCATTGGCGGTTTCAGGTCGACAGCCGGGCAGAGCAAACCCCGCTCGTGGTCAGCGAAACCTTTTTTCCAGGATGGGAATGCACGGTGGATGGACGACCAGCCCCCATCTTTATGGCGGACGGCATTGTTCGAGGCGTGATGGTGATAGGGCCGGGTATTCATGTGGTGGCGCTCCGGTATCGGCCGGCATCATTTCGGTGGGGGTGCCTCCTCAGTTCCGTATCATTCCTGGGATGTTTGGGCATCCTTCGACTATGGAGGCCTGCATGAAACTTTCTGTGGTCGTTCCCGTGTATAACGAGCGCCACACGGTCCTGACGATTATCGAACGAATCCGGCAGGTCTCCGGGGACAAGGAGATCCTCATCGTGGATGACGGGTCCACCGATGGGACAGAGCAGCAATTGCAAGCGCTCCAGGGAGCTCCGGGCATCACCGTAATTCGTCATGAGCGGAACCGCGGCAAGGGGGCGGCCTTGCGCACCGGCTTCTCGCAGGCCACCGGGGAGATCCTGATCACGCAGGATGCGGATCTCGAATACTGGCCGGAGGACTATGCAGCGATGGTGGATTTAATCCAGCGCGGGGCTGCGGATGTGGTGTATGGGTCACGCTTCTTGGGGCGCCACCGCGTGTTCCTCTTCACCCATTGGGTCGGGAACCAGCTCGTGAACTTGATGGCGAACCTCTTGTTCAACTCCACTCTGACCGATCTCGAGACAGGGCTCAAGGCGTTCCGGCACGAGGTGATCCAGGAGATGCAATTGACCTCGAATGATTTTCGTATCGAAGTTGAGCTGACGGCCAAGGTGTGCAAGCGCCACTATCGCTTGTACGAAGTCCCGATTCTCTACACGGGGCGGTCGTACGCGGAGGGGAAGAAGATCACCTGGCGCGACGGGGTGTTGGCGATCTGGGCCCTCCTTTGGTTTCGTGTGGTGGAGTAATCCTGTGAAACGCCCTGCACTCTTCCGTGGGCTGATCATGGCCGGTTTTGTGTCCCTGGCCGTCTTCGCCTCGATCTGAACAGTGATCCGAAGACGCGCCCCGCGGGGGCGGCAAAAACCCTCTTGTACAGGTGGGCGGGTAACCGTATACTGAGGGGTCTAATGTACATTCTCGGAATTACCTCCCCTATCCATTGGAACAGCGCCGCGGCCCTCGTTAAAGATGGCGTGCTCTTGGCCTGTGCGGAGGAGGAGCGTTTCAACCGCGTGAAACATGCTCCCAGAACCCTACCGGTGCAAGCCATCGCCTACTGTTTGCAAGCGGCAGGGATTACGCTTGATCAAGTAGATTACATTGCGGTGGGTGGGCGGGATGTCGCCGCGGTCGCCGGCTTCGTGTTCCTCCAGAGCATTTTCGAGGGACGGTTCGTGAACGCCTTCGGTACCCTAGGCGGATCCTTTGAGCAATGGATCCTTGAATATCGCGCCAAGCACTCGATTGCTCGTCAGCTCACGCAGGGGGCCCGTGGGCCTCGATGGGCCTTCCTCTCGCATCATGTGGCTCATGCCGCGAGCGCCTACTACTGCTCGGGGTTTGACAAAGCGAATTTGCTCACCCTTGATGGCAACGGCGAGGCCGATGCCGGTTACCTGGGGATCGGGGATGGAGCGCGGATACGCCGCTTCGAAAAAGTGCTCCCTCGAGATTCCCTCGGATATTTCTATGGCCACGTGACAGATCTACTGGGATTCCGTTCTCATAGTGAAGAAGGCAAGACCATGGGCCTTGCCGGATGGGGGGACCCGCTGGATGATTTACACGATGTGATTCTTTTTACGGACACGAAGTACCGCATCCACCGGAATAGTGTACGGCGGCTGTTCAAAACTTACGGGCCGCCCCGGCGTTCGAATCAAGAACTCACCGCCCAGAATCGAAATTTTGCCGCATCAGCCCAAAGAGCTCTTGAGCGGGCGGGGGTCACCTTAGCCCGGCGTCTACACCGGATTTCCCCGGAAACCCGGTGGTGCATGGCAGGTGGGGTCGCTCTGAATTGCGATATGAACGCGCGAATTTTGTTTGAACCCTTTGTGGAACAGCTCTTTATCCAACCGGCAGCCCACGATGGGGGCACGGCGGTGGGGGCGGCCATGGCATTGAACGCGCGGTTGAACGGAGTATCGTCTTTTGTGATGCCACACGCTTATTGGGGCCCCGAGTACACCAACGAGGAGATCGCTGCGGTTTTGGAAGAAGCCAAGGTTCCCTACGAGCGTTGCCAGGACATCGAATCTGAAGTGGCCGCACGATTGGCTCGCGGTCAGATTGTCGGGTGGTTCCAAGGACGCATGGAAATTGGGCCTCGAGCGCTCGGCAATCGAAGCATCTTAGCGAATCCTTCAGATCCCTCCATGAAAGACCGCGTGAATCAAGATGTGAAACACCGAGAAATGTGGCGGCCATTTGCTCCCTCGGTCTTGGCGGAGTGTGCAACCGAGTACTTTGAAGGGGCCCGGCCCTCACCGTTCATGTTACTGACGTTCACGGTCAAGTCCTCAAAACGCGCTGCCTTGGCATCGGCCATACACGTGGATCATACCGCCCGAGTGCAGACGGTGACGCGAGAAGCCAATCCGCGCTTCTACCGGTTGATCCAACAGTTCGGTCGTCTCACAGGTGTGCCTGCCGTTCTGAACACATCGTTTAATGACAAGGGGGAGCCCCTAGTGGCCAGTCCTCGCGATGCTCTGCGGACCTTCTACGCGACGGGCCTGGACGCCCTGGCCATCGGCGACTTCTTGTTGACAAAACCATGTATATCTTAGGCATCCACGTTCGGCACAACGCCACCGTGGCGTTGTTGAAGGACGGACAGATCCTCGGATGTGTGAGTGAGGAACGCTTCGTCGGTCAGAAAAACTTCAGCGGGTATCCAGAGCAGGGGATTGCGTACCTCCTCGACCTCGCCGGCATCACCCCGGAGCAATTGGACTACGTCGCGTTGGCCGGAACCTTCAATGCACCGGTCCAGAGCACCGAGGATACCCAACGGCATCCTCTGATGCGTGTGCTGATTTGGTTGTGGAGGCCTGCCGACCTCTTCCGCCAGTGGTATGGCCTGCTGGCCTATTATGTGCCACTATTCCGGACTGTGGGATATTGGTGCTACTGCTGGATGGCCCACATTATTGGGCCGTTGACGACGGCGAGAGAGCGGCGTTCGATTGCACGACGGTTGGGTATCCCTCTGAAGCGCGTGATCGCCTTTGAGCACCATTATTGCCATGCGTATACGGCCGCCTTCGCTTCACCCTATGCCAATGAGGATCAGTTAGTCCTCACCCTGGATGGGGAAGGGGATATGTTATGCGCGACTGTGAATATTGCCCGGCAGGGCACGTTGACCCGTATTGCCTCTACCCCCCTCGGGAACTCAATTGGCTGGGTGTATATGGAATTAACCCAATTTTTGGGCATGCGCCCTGGGGAGGATGAATACAAGATCATGGGCTTGGCGCCCTACGCGAAACCGAGCAATGTTGAGCGGTGCTATCCGAAGATTGCCAAGCTCGTCTGGCTTGATCGCCGGAATCCCCTCTGCCACCGCGGGCGATTCGACACACACCAGATCCATCACTTTCTCAAAACCCGGATGGGAGCCACACAATTTGACACGTTGGCTGGGGGGTTCCAACGATTGCTCGAGGATCTGGTCACTGCATGGGCCAAGGAGGCGATGGCGCACACTGGGATTCACACCCTGGCACTCGGCGGCGGGGTCTTCATGAATGTAAAAGCAGACCAGCGGATCGCGGAGCTCCCCGAAATCGAGCGGCTCTTCGTGCTGCCGACCGCCGGTGATGAGTCGAATGCCGTGGGGGCGGCGTACCAAGCCTATCTGCAACACGGGCCTGCGCGAGAGGTACGCCCACCCATTCAACCGTTCGATACCATCTATTGGGGCCCAACGATTCATGATGAAGAGGTCGCGGTCTACATCGCTCAACAGGGGCTTCGGGACCGGTACCTGATCCGTTATGTCGAGGATATTGAGGACGAAGTGGCCGAACTACTCAGTCGTCAAGAAATTGTCGCACGAGTGGCCGGTCGCATGGAATGGGGTGCCCGCGCACTGGGCAACCGCTCCATCTTGGCCCACCCTGGAAATCCGGACATGCTGCGGGTGATTAATGAAACGATCAAGTATCGGGATTTCTGGATGCCGCTGGCCCCATCGATTTTACAAGAGCGAGAACAAGACTATGTCGTGAATCCAAAAAGGATCCCCGCACGGTTTATGGCCATCACGTTTGATTCGACCCCGCTCGCCCGTTCAGAACTTCGCGCGGCCCTGCATCCGTACGACTGGACTATCCGCCCGCAGATAGTCCATCAGGATACGAACCCTAGCTACTACCGGGTCCTCAAAGCCTTCGAGCGTCGAACCAAGATCGGTGGGATCCTCAATACCTCCTACAATATGCATCGCAAACCGATCGTCCTGGGTCCGCGTGAAGCATTCGAGGCCCTGGAATGTTCTGGCCTCAAACATCTGGCCTTGGGGCATTACCTGATTCAAAAACGTACCTATGTTGAAAGCGCCCATGCCAGCCGCCCCGCCTACGGTATGTCGAGACCCTCTCTTGCCAACCAACCCGGCTAATCGATCTTCCAGGTTCATTTACGTACTCCCCATGCTCCTGGGTCTTGTTCCGCTCCTATGGTTTCGCCCTGGGTTCCAACTCGCCTCTGAAGACATGGATGCATTCTTTGATGCAACGCATTGGCGGTTGTTATGGTTTAGTTGGAATTCCCAGTACAACGCGGGGGTGAATTACAGTCACACCCTGGCGGCGCAAGGGTTTCATGCGATTCCGGCCGTGCTCAATGGGCTGGGCTTGCGGGTCGCTGCCATTCAAAAGATCCAGAGTGTGCTATGGTTCACCCTGCAGGGCCTTGGCATGGCGTACTTGATGAACCGAGTGGTGCGGGCTCGTCACCGTGTCGTGGCCACGTGGGTTGCGGTGAGCTTCTATATGTTCAACTTGTATCAAGAGAATGTGTGGTTAAGCATGGACATTGCAAAGCTCTCCGCGTACACGGCGCTCCCCTTCATGCTAGCCGAATTTCTTCGGATGCTGGATCGTGACATCTCACTCAGGCGCGCCATCGTAGGGATTGCCGGTTATTCACTCCTTGGTGCTGGGATGGGGACAAATCCCCCGCTGGTGCTCGTTGTGGTCGGGGCTTTCGTGATCGCGCTGTTGGCCTACCTATGGGGTCACCAATGCTGGCGCCGTGGGGCAGAGGGGTGGCGCGTGGTGCGCGCCACCCTGGTCATTGGCATCGTGGTCATCGCTTGTCACGCGTTTTGGATCCTGCCCATGGTGAATCTCATCCGCCATGATCTCCCTACCAATGCCGCGGATCTGAGCCAGGATTGGCTGGCTGGAGTCAGTGCCAACACCAGCTTGGCCAATGTCTGTCGGTTGCAGGGTGATTGGACATGGTATGACGGATGGCAAGAACCCTATCGGCCGTATGCGGCTTTGTATCGCACGCACTGGGGATTGATCGGATTAAGTTGGTTGATCCCATGCCTGGTCCTGATCGGGATATTGTGCGCGAGGAATCGTCACAAGTTCTGCTTCTTCCTGCTCACGCTGTTAGGGTTGATGTTGAGCATGGGGCAACATCCCCCGATGGGGACCGTATACCAATGGCTCACCGCCCATATCCCATTGTTTTGGACCTTTCGGAGTCCGTGGTACAAGTTTACCTTGTGGACTTGTATGGGTTATGCCGTGTTCATCGGGTTAGCAGCTAGTGAAATCTACGAGCGTGTGCGACGCATTGGAGGGCGATGGCGAACGATCGCGGCCATGTCGACGGTCGGGGGGCTGATGGCGGCGAATCTCGCTTATGCGTTTCCCGTCACCCTGGGGAAGATGTACACGACGGCCGAAGAACGGAAGTTCCTGCCACCAAACTACGTTCGTATTCCTCCCCATGTGTGGGAGACGGCACGGTGGGTAAATGAGCAGTTCGCGCGCGGGTTCTTTCGCGTCCTGGTCCTGCCAGAAAGCGAATCGTGGACGTACCAATGGGGGCTGGGAAGTCCTTCTCCCGTACTCTTACCGATGAGTGTGGCGCCCGTCTTGTTCCCGATGCATGTCGCTGGAGTGGCCCCAGAACAGCCGCTGTTGCGGCTGTTCTATCATGGGCTCTATCACCGTCAGAGCTCGAGATTGGTTCAGCTGCTGCGGCTGCTGAACGTACGGTATCTTCTTCATGAAACTGACGTGAAATATTGGATTCCGGCAGGTGACACGGACGACCCCCCCTTCATTCGCGCGGCCCTAGCCCCTCAGCAAGGGATTACCCGGGGGTCGACCTTTGGCCCCTGGGAGATGTATGAAGTGCCCCCTCCTCTCCCCCACGCCTATTATCTCCCGACAGCCACCCTTGTCGTAGGAGATCTGCGTGCCTTAGTACCCCTCACGGCCACGGACCTGCTGACGACTCCAGCGGTGGTGACTACTGCAGACATTTCTTCCAGCATCCTCAACACCTTGTTGACAACCAAGGCGATTGATAGTGTGGTGATCACGCCGGATCAGCCATTGGTTGCCCGTCTTCCATCTACCATGCCCATGTACCTGGTGGCGGCGACTGATCAACTTCCGCGTCAAGTGGATTCGTCTGTGGCTCAACCACTGACTCCCTGGCTGGGATTTGGCCAGCCAGAATCTTTTGCAGAGAAACCGTGGCGCCCGCTGGAGTCGAACAACGCTCCCAACTGGACATTGAACAATTTTGGGACGGTTTCTTGTGTCTGGCAAATCGAAGGGACGGTACGTAGTCCCGCCAAAAACCGAGACCTCTATGCCTATGTCGATGGATCCCTGCTGGCAATTCATCATGTGACGGCTGATACGCCAACGCATCTTCAGTTGGCGTTAACGATTCCGCCCGGTGAACATCATCTGGCCTGGTACTCACCGGATATCCGAACAACCCTCCCTGATGGGCGGCAGGTCGGGTTCTTTTTTGCAACAGATTGGTGCCAGGGTCCACCTATTCGCCGAGGGACGCTCACGATTCCAAAGACGGGGGCCTACCACGTCCGAATTGTTGCCGGCCAACCCACGTGTGGCGGGCCTCCTCCGATGACGCGGTTTGACCAGCAGCTCATCACGTGGACATCTGAGCCATCAGCTCCGGCCACATGGATGGCCACGGTTGCATTAACGGCCGGAACTTCCGAGGTGAGTTTCAGTGAGGCAGGGGACCAACCGTACACGATGGTGCTGACCCCCAGCGCCCAACCCCCGCTGGCCCCTCGGCCGCTGACCCCGCTCCCCTGGCTGGCGGGGACGGCCCCCACCCAGGGGCCCAGCGCCCGCCTCCCCGGCCCAGGCTGGCTGATCTTCAGTGAGGCCTACCACCCCGACTGGACCCTCACCGGGGCCCCCGCGGCGCATGTCCAAATCAATGGCTTTGCCAACGGCTACTACCTGGCTCAGCCGCCGGGGGGCCCCGTGACGGTGACCTTCACCCCTCAGCGGTGGGTGTGGGTGGGCCTGGCCTGCTCAGGGCTGACGTTGCTGGGGCTCGGGTGGGTAGTAGTTCGTCGGTGATGGATCGTCCAGGGTCAAAATCACTAGAGGAATACCGGTGTGTTTGTTGCCTATTCGATCGGGCCCGTTTCCTACACACTTTGACTCGTGATGGTGAGGGGCATCGAGGACGATTCGATCTCTGGCGTTGTTCACGCTGTGGTTTCATCCAACTCCGGCCTCAACCGGATGAGGCTACACTGAGACAATATTATGATGCCGAGACCTACTACGCTTATCGAGAACTGTCGAGCCGGCAACTATCGGCGCCCCCTTATGCCAAGGGTGGCGGGGGATACTTGATTCGTCGCTGGGTAATGGAAACTGCCGCCTGTTCAGGACGACCTCACACGTGGCGCGATCATGTGTCAAGTGTCCCAGCCGCGATGCTCCGACGCAGGTTGGTGGGAGGCCTTCCTACACATCCACCGAACGGGCCATTGCTCGATATCGGATGCGGAGACGGATTGTTCCTTGCGGAATTGAAACGGTTAGGATGGACCGTCTCCGGTATTGAAATGGACGCCGGAGCAGTTCAAGCCGCGCAACGCCATGGGCTGGATGTGCGCCAAGGGACTGTCGAGGCCCTTCCATTTTCCCAAGGATCGTTCGCCGTGATTCGGATGTGGCATGTGCTTGAGCACGTTCGCGATCCCCGAGTGGCCATTGCCAATGCACGCCGACTCTTGCAACCAAATGGCGAGTTGATTATTGGGATTCCGAACGTGTCGAGCTTCTATCGCTGGCTGTTTGGTCCACGATGGTTCGGTTGGGATCTCCCGAGGCACCTAAGCCATTTCTCGCCAACAGCAATCAGGCATTTACTGGCGTCTCAAGGATTCCGTGTCACTTCGTTGCGAAGCAGCTCAGTCGGTACCGGCTATCGAAGCATGATCACCACCTATCCTCGGCTGACGCATTTCGGCCTACAATGCGCCTTGGCCTTGCTCGATCTCCCGATGGATTGGATAGGATTCGGAGATGGACTTGACATCACCGCGGTGCCTGCCAATTCACACTGAGCCTTCTCAGCGACCGCCGCTCCCGCACTATTTCCAAGGAGAGTTGGATCGTGGAACAACTGAGATCCTCGCAGCAAGTCAGGCGCAGGAAATCTTTCGGTTGGTTGAGCGTGCATTGCCGAAACCTCTGGCGGATTGCGACGTGTTGGATGTTGGGTGTGGAGCCGGAAACCTGGCCTTGGCAATGGCAAAACATGCGAGATCTGTAGTCGGGGTTGAAGCCAACGAGACGCTGGTCCGTCGAGCCCACGATCGTGCCCAGCAAACCCCGGTGGCAAATGCCAAGTTTCTACAGCGCGATTTGTTTGCCCTGGGGGAGGTGGCCAAATACGACCTCATCGTCTGTTCCACCGTGCTGGAGCACGTCCCCAATGGACACCGGGCGCTCACTCAGATCGTACGAGCCATGCGACCGTGGGGGGTGTTGTACCTCACGGTCCCGAACAAACTGTGGCCTATCGAGTGCCACTACGGCTTGCCATTTTTGTCATGGCTCCCCTTACGAATGGCCAACTGGTACGTGCGTGTGTTTCGAAAAGCCACTAGTTATGAAGATGCCTGTTACGCCCCTACCTATTTTCAGCTGCGTCAGCTTTTGCGCCAGTTCCCCCTCCGCGTAGAATTCCGCACTCCAGTGAATATCGCCGCAGAGGTGTACGGGATGGGGCATGCTTCGTACAAATGGTTGTATCGGTTGGGCAAAGCGTTAATTGATCGCTGCCCATGGTTTTGGATCATTTCCAAGGGATTCATCGTCGTCGCCGTCAAGAACGATATGGACACAGGCGATTCTCGCTAGGGCAACCACCATGATGCGGCGGTTCTTTATCGTCCTCATCGTGTGGGGTACGCTCCTCGCCTGGTCGGGGATTGCCTGGACGCCCTTTTCGTCCATCGATCTGAAGATGGATCTGACGTTGACGAAGAACGCCCAGGCGCTTGAGCACGGCTGGGACATTCGGGTCATTCCGCAACATCCCGCGAGCATGACGGTGCTTGATCGTGGTCAGCCGGCCTTCCTCACCATCCCATTGCTTTCTCCGGGAGCGTATCGCCTCAGACTCAAGCTCAAGTTCCATGCGCCGGACCAAGCAGTCGACCTCATACTCAACGACGTGCCACTGACGACCCTGCGCCCAACGGTGCTTGGTCATACCGAGAGATTCTCCATCCACGTACCCGTGGGGGTCATCCATGCAGGGCGTAACCGGTTAGTCTTTCTGCACCATGGAGTATCCGGCAAGACTGAGTACGAACAAGTACGGTTGACCAATTACTACGCCGCAATCAGTACAGTCCACGGCGTGTATCTGACGTTTTCGCCTACCGTGGGTGGTTCGCAACGTCTAGGACGTGCAGTAGCCATGGTGATCCAGGGGATCGGTGTGGGGGGGTTCCGCGCGCTCATGCCGTTCGGTATGCTGGTCACTATGGGAGCGCTCCTTATCGGGCTCTCAGGGTTGGCTCCCTATCAGCTAGTTTTTCCAGGGGCCTCACTTTGGACAGCGACGCTACTCGGGTTGGGGTTGTACCGTCTCTGGGTTCCATACCAAGTACGTGAAAACCTGTGGAGGTGGTTAAGGCAATTCCACGCAACGGGCTGGATTCGATCAGGCCTCGGACGGTTGGGGCGTGCGAAGGTGCCGCTTTTACTCTCCGCGATCGTCGTCTACGGAATCCTGTTGCGTGCCAACGACTATCAGACCAAGCGCTATGAGCAATGGTTGTATCTCGGCACGACGACAGATGCCGTATTGATTTTTGACACGGCAGCTCGTGTCTTGGGGACGGGGACCTTTGCTCAATTCGATGGTACGTACGCCCGCGTGACTGGCTTGGCAGGATACGCCTTAGGGCTTGTGGCGATGGCGGCCGGCGGCTTGTATCCGGGGTATCAATGGCTTCGAGCCTGGCTCGTCCTCATTGGGGCATTGGTGCCGGTGGTAGGATTTGCTATCGTGAGACTGGCATTGGGAAGCGCCCTCGCTGGATTGAGTACCGCCATTCTCCTAGCAAGTGAACCGATCCTCGTGACAGAATCCAAAACGATTTATCACGATGTTCCCGCAACGCTGTGTCTGGGACTCAGCCTTTACTGGCTTTATCGGGTGCTCCGGGAGGATCGGTTTCGACCGGGCCTCGCCATCACCCTCGGGATCACGAGCGGACTAACTATCCTCGCTAAAATGTCGCACGGGTGTTTGCTGCTGGTGATCGCGGGGGCCGCGCTGCTCAGACGCTGGACGCTCCCTCGCTGGAAGAACGTTGGGCTCGCCCTGGTGGCCATTGCGGTGGTCTTGAGCCTCTGGATGGGACGCAACGCCCGCCTCTTGGGCGCTCCAATCCTCTCGTCGCAATCGGGGTTGATCTTTGCCTGCAGTACAGGTCAAGCAGTGTGGAAGCCCCCGGGGGCCGGGGGAGAGATCGCCACGGTGGGGCAGGAGCAACGATTTAATCAGGCCTACGCGCAACAAGCGTTGGCATGGATTACGGCGCATCCGTCTACGTATGCTCGTATGGTCGCCCGAAAGATTCGGACGTTTTGGCTTGAAGGGCCGAGCCCTTGGCAGCAGACATTGCTTTGGGGAATGGTAGCGGCATTGGGGGTTCTCCTAGTATGGCAACGAGGACTGATACGGGCGATGCTCCCTATTTGGTCGTACTTGGTCTTCTATTCGGCCACGTTTGGATTCACGTGGCCAGCACTTTCCACCTATTACCCACCATTTTTGTTTCTCCTTGTTATAGCGACGGCCCCTCTCGCGGTCGTCACACTCGATCCTGTGTGGCATTGGGTCTGCACCGTCGCACGGTCACGAGGTGTTCGCCAATCCTGGGTTGATGTGGGCGCCCTATGCTTTTGCTTAGGAGTCGGCCTGCCATTTCTGAGCGCCCCCTGGGACGCCCTACGCCGACACGATCGGGAGATTGAAGCGGAGCGCGCCTATCTCGCGTGGGTCGGGACCGTGCTTCCAGAGGATGCTGTGGTCATTCAGACCAACCAAGGCAATCCTTGGGATGTTCAGCGTTATACACAACGTCCGGTGGTGTTCAACATACTCAATGGGATTCCATGGTTCGTCTACACAACTCCGTACGGAGTCCGAGAGTACCGCAGAGATTGGGCATCCATCAACTACAACCCAACCAGCTTCCGACTCGACATCCCTCGGGATCATGGGCGCGTGGATGCCGCACTCTGCCTGACCCCACTCGAGCGTGAGATCTCCAGTAACCAAGGGGTGCGTGGGCTCATCACCATTTGGCGTCAGCGGGGTCGACAGCTCTTTGTGCTCGATACCGATGCCGAGATCCTTGTCAGAAATTTCTTACCATCGAACGCCTATGTCCTTCGCGGCGATGAGGTGACGCTTAAACTCTATCAGGTGTGTCCCTACGATCGCCGCCGAGCCGTATATCGTCTCCTCGAGCGAGACGATCCGCGGCTCGTCGACTTTGGGCCTCGCGCGGAGGAAGTGGTATCCTGGCAGACCGCGCCATGCCCTCGGGCGCAACCAACCACCGTCTGGTTCATGGGCGCCTCTGGCGAGCACCCAGGGTTGGCCCGACTGATGGTGAATGGCATCCAAGCTATGACCTTTCCGTTCGGACCGGCGGGCAGCGCTCAGTGGAGCGAGAATGGCTATCGGCTGGAGTATCAGCAACTGCGTCCAGCACGTCTGACCCATGATGACCCCACCTATTCGCTTGGATTGTTCGCCTTAACGGTCCCGGTGGAGATCGTGGAAGCTGGTCACCCTCTCACTCTCAGTGTGAGTCCTCTCTTAGTGACGAACGATCCTCAGAGTTGGTTCGGATTGGTCGAGACGAGTAATGTGACACCCAGGGAGTTTGATGGACCGCTTGGGCAATCCATTGAGGGGGTTGGGGCTGTGCTACGAGCCTCCTGGGTGTTTCGTGATGTCCCAGATCCCCGGGGGCAGTCCACGACAATCTGGGCGAGTCGAGCACAAGCGGGACCATCGGAACCCTAGCGCATGCAACTTAAGCATGCAGGCGATGTCCGATTAGCCCGCGCTTCTTACCTTGCCCATCCGACCAAGAACCTGACATATTTGTTTGAAAAACGGTTTGGATGGATGCAGCGCTACTTGACACCCCAGAGCGTGGTCGTCGAGGTCGGGTGCGGGGCCGGGCTATCAACTCACTTCCTCCAGTGTCTACGACTGATCCTGACGGACTACGAAGCGAATCCTTGGGTCCAGACAGCCGCGGATGCACTCCGTTTGCCATTTCGTGATCATGCCCTCGATGGTATTATTGCGAATAATGTCGTCCACCACGTAGCGCACCCCTTGCAGTTTTTTGCTGAAGCCCGGCGGGCGTTAAAACTCGGCGGGGTTCTGATCATTCAGGAGATCAATTGCTCATGGCTCATGCAATGGTTGCTCCGTGTGACACACCACGAGGGGTTCAATTTTCACTGCAATGTTTTTAATCTAGACGAGATCTGCACGAACCCAAAAGATCTCTGGGACGCCAATTGCGCCATTCCGAACCTTTTATTTGATGATCCAGCCAAGTTCTTTCGGCATGTCCCCGGATTCGCAATCGAAGAGTCCCGGTACGATGAGGTCCTCCTGCTCCCCCTCTCCGGCGGCGTGATTGCCAAGGCCCCGACCATCGAATGTCCTCTCGCGCTGTTAAAGATGGTAGATCGGCTCGACCAGTGGTTGATTCACGTCTCGCCGCAGCTCTTTCCGCTCCAGCGGCACGTGGCACTCCGGAAAGTGGAGGCCGCGTGATCGTGTCCTCGTGGCGTCGCGGTCTATTCACCGTTGCGGGACTCGCACGAGGGCTGGCATGGGTCAACCGAGCAGCTATCCCCCTGATCGTCGGAAGCATTGTGTTGTACGGGTTGTTGCTCCGCTACAACGATTATCAGGCCCACCGTGACGAGGCCTGGGGATATCTCGGGGCGATCGGTGATCAAACCCTCATCCTGGACTCGGCCGCCCGCGTCTTGGCGACCGGCACCTTTGCACAGTTTGACGGTACCTATGCACGGGTCACGGGGCTCGCCGGCTATGGTCTCGGGCTCTTGGCGATGGCTGTGGGGGGTCTTTACCCAGGGTATGCCTGGCTTCGGTTGTGGCTGATCGGGATTGGTGCCCTTCTTCCCCTGATGGGTTTCTTCGTGATTCGTCTGGCATTGGGGAATGTAGTCGCCGCTGCAGGGGTTGCCCTGCTGTTGGCCAACGAACCATTGTTGATCACGGAATCTCGAACGATCTATCACGATGTGCCAACGACGGTACTCGCCGGGGCAAGTTTAATGCTTCTGTATCGGTTGCTTCGAGAAGACCGGCCTCGGCCCCGGCTGGCGGCCTGGCTCGGCGTGATGACCGGGTTGACCATTCTCGCTAAAATGTCCCATATGTGCTTCGTGGCCGTGATCATCGGCTCCGCGGCGCTGCGGCGATGGACGTGGGCTCGGTGGAAAAATGTGGGGGTGGCACTCTGTGTGGCTGGGTTGGTCATTGGCGTGTGGGTCGGGCGCAACGCCAAGATTCTTGGTACCCCTATGTTATCCTCTCAAGCTGGGCTTTCGTTTGTCTCTGGAACGGGACAACATATTTCGAAGCCACCGGGAGCCGGGGGAGAGATCGCCACGGTGGGGCAGGAGCAACGATTTAATCAGGCCTATATGCGGCAGGCTTTCACGTGGATTGCCCATCATCCGCGGGAGTATGTTCGTCACGTCGTGAAGAAATTCTCAGACTTTTGGTTGAAAGGACCGAGCCCTTGGTGGCGGTGGCTCCTGTGGGGATTGGTGGCAAGTCTCGCGGTATTGCTCCTCTGGGAACGGCGATTGTTCAGCGCGATGATCCCGATCGGGTTGTATCTCCTCTTGTACACCACAACGTTCAGTGTGGTGTGGCCGGCGATCCCCACGTATTATCCCCCCTTCACCTTTCTCGTGATCCTCATGATCGCCCCAGCCATTGCCGGAACGGTGGGACGCGTATGGCGGGGGATATGCCAGATCACTAATTCTCTCGGCGGTTCCCCCGCGGTCGTGAGGGGGATCGCCACCTTGTGCTGTGTAGGAATGGGGATCGGACCGCTGACCACAGCGTGGCGAACGGCCCGGGCGTCTCAATGCCAGGCCGCCGAAAACCGGGCGTTCTTAACCTGGTCCGAGACGGTGCTTCCACCGGAAGCCGTCATCCTCAAAACTCATCTCGGGGATCCTTGGGAGGTCCAGCAATACACGCAGCGTCCTGTAGTGTTCAACGTGTTGAATGGCATGCCCTGGGTAATCTACAAGACGCCCTATGGTTGGCGTGACTATCGGCAAGATTATGAATCAATCGATCGTCATCCAACCGCGTTCCGGTTTGACCGTCAGCGAGACCACGGGACGGTTGATGCCGCAGTCTATTTGGAGCCAGCGTGGCGGGAGGCGGTCTGGAAAGAGGAAGGTATTCGTCAGTTACTTGCCGTGTGGCGAACACGGGGACGTGATCTGTTCGTGCTGGATACAGATGCCACGCCGCTGGCTCAAACTTTTCTGCCATTGAATGGGTATCCGTTACGAGGAGATGAGCTTGGTTTAAAATTCTTCCGGGCCTTTCCATACAATCCTCACCGGACGATCTATCGTCTCATACCACACGACGACCCTCGATTTGCCCAGTTTGGTCCTGGCATGGAGGAGGCGGTGGTGTGGCAGACCGCCCCATCTCCGTGGCGTCAAGGTACCACCGTGCAGTTTATGGGGGCCTTTGGACGGCACCCCGGGATGGCCAAACTCTTGGTGAATGGGACCTATGCTTTGTCTTTTCGACTGGGGTCTGACAGTGATGGTGTGTGGGTTGAAAATGGCTACCACTTCGCGTATCAGCGACAACGCCCTTGGTGGGAGATGAAGGGTCATCCCCAATACTCCATCGGGGTTTTTACACTCACGGTGCCGGCCCATGCCGCCATAGCCGGGCAGCCGTTGACCCTCAGCATCAGCCCGCTCTTGGTGAGCGGAGATCCTGAGTGTTGGTTTGCGGTGTTGGACGTCCATCAACGTGAGGGATTCACAACGTTGGTGGGGGCCTCCGAGGTCTGGCGAAACATGGATGATGGGCAATCCGGCCATGCGGATATGTGGGTCGCGCGGTCTGAACCTGCACGGTTCTGAGTGATGATGCCCCCCCACTCCACGTCTGAGCGCAAGGTGGTCTGGGGCGACCTTGGGCTCATTCTCTTCTTCGGTTTGTTGGTTTTTACGTGGTTTCAGCCGGGGCATCTGATCCTCGCAGAAGATATCTCAATCCCCGATAGCCCTGCTCAATGGCTTCGCCGACTCTACGCGTGGAACATGCAGATGAACACGGGGTCAGATTTCAGCGTCTCTGATTTTCCCGGACTGTTGTTCCACGGCTTCCCAGCGGCCCTCCGATGGTGTGGAATTGACATCACCACGGCTCAGCACATACAAACGGCGTGTTGGTTCCTGCTCCCCGGACTGGCGATGTACTACATGATAGGGATCTTTGTGCGAGGACCAGGAAAACGCGTGGCTCAACTCGTGGCCGCGAATTTTTACATGTTCAATCTTCATTTGGAACCCGTGTGGCAACTACAAGATATCGCGACACTGTCTGCCTACGGTACTCTCCCATTGGCCATCGCGTTGTTTGCAGACGGGTGCCGTACGCCCGAACATCGCTCCCGCAACCTTGTCCTTCTAGGTCTCGTCTTCTTCGTGGGCTCAGGCGCTGGGATTAATCCACCCGTGCAACTCGTCGCGGCGGCCGTCTTACCCCTCTATTTATTGATATCCCTTGTCGCAGCCAAATCGGCAGGGGGCTCATCGCCGTCGGTGGGGGGGATTGTCGGGTTTGGGTGTGGGGTCGCTCTGGTCTGGGTGGGTATCAATGCCTTCTGGATTCTGCCTCTGGCTGCGAAGACATGGTGGTATACCAT
>Ga0209515_10000309_pt1 | contig 92749 bp, 94 predicted proteins | sample Subgroupgradi54m_FD_187454 | JGI IMG/M metagenome (GOLD analysis project Ga0209515, IMG submission 187454) | Subsurface groundwater microbial communities from S. Glens Falls, New York, USA - GMW60B uncontaminated upgradient, 5.4 m (SPAdes)... ... | reverse complement strand
GCTTTACGGTAGCGTAGCGTCAACGCTACGCTACTTTTTTTGATTTTTCATCTAGAAAAATATATCGCATGCGCAATTCTCTCAGACCTAAAGGAGTGAAGTGTTCTTGCGCCTAACTGAATATAAAGAATAATGCTTTTTTGGTTATATATGGAAAGTGTCACTATTCCGAAAGAAATGTTGGATAAAATTTTAACAGATGTAGAAATATTAATCGACGACGTTGAAGCAGCACTGGATAAAAAAGTCCAAGAGCGAAGAAAGAATATTGAAACAAAAAATGTACAGGGAAAAACTGAAGAAGATTTACACGCATATCTAAAAAAAAGGGGCGTACACGTTGAATGAGTGGATTATTAAAGAAAACATCCTGATTTCTTCCATGATTTAGACAAACTGGATACCAGGGAATTAGAGATATTTTACAAGAAAAAGAACAAAATCAAGCAAAATCCTTTACGGCTGAAACACTTATCAGGCGGTGAAAACTGCTACCGGGAACCCATCACCTTCAATATCCGCCTCATCTATTTTGTACAAGGAAACGAAATATGGCTCCTTGTCATTGATAAACACGACGACTCCTACGCCGAATACAGAAAAAGACTTCACTCGCTCCGGACAAAATTTCTCAACTGAAATTAATAAAAAATGGAAGAATCGCACTTTTAATTACATTTATAAATATAAACTGTTAAAAGATAATATGAAAAAAGAGTTTGTAAAACATCTGAAAGAAGTCCCGATACATAAAGCACCAAAAGGAATAACTTATCAGAAGATAGCATTAGGAAGTTCTATAGAACCTGTAGAATTTGATTATGTTCCTATTAAAAAAACCAAGTCAATTGCGGGGCATATTCATAAAAATTCCAATGCACTGGTTTTCATCTTAAAAGGTTCTGGTTCTGTTGTTTTAGGGAAGAAAAAATTCTTGATTAAAAAAGATGATATTATCAATATACCTGCTGGAACATGGCATGAATTTCACGCTTCAAAAAAAGAAAATTTGATATTTCTTTCAGTACAACATCCGCCCATAAAGAATGATTATATCTTTAAGAAAAATTGATGCATATACTAGATCAGTTGTTTATTTCTGCTCCAGCTGCGAAACAACACTCCAAATCTGCATCTTCGTATACGCCGGAATATTCGGATCGTCCGCAACATCCCCTAATTCCTCAATAGACTTGCCAATCTGCAGCTGCACATTCCCTTCCCCGCCGCCCCCTAAAAAGTTCATCGCGTTTTTAATACGCTGACGGATATTCTTTGGAATAGCCATATCCTGCTCAATCACGGAAAGATCTTCCAAAATAACCTGAATCGCCTCATTTTCCACCTGCTGTCACTCCCTTGTTTTTTTGTAAACCGCTCATCACTTCTTCCTGTAATTTCGCCGCTTTCTCCTTTAACTGCGCTTCCTGCTTGTCAAAACTTTTCATGCGCAACATAAGCGTTTCTTTACGCGATTCCAGATCTGCCTTCACTTTCGCAGGATCGGCAGCAACCATCACCGGGCCAACAATCTGATAGACTGCTGATTTCGCTTTTATCACTTCTTCCAGCGCTGTATCCACTTCAATCTGCTGCGCCTGAATCTGCTGCTTCTGCATCAGCACATTCTGCACGTTCTGATCAAGCAACTGCAGCTGACTGATCTTCTGTTCGGTCTCTTTCTGATCACTCATTTTTACACCGCGTCAATAATCGCGCTTGTTGTCCGTGGTTTAAACAGAATTTTAGAACCACAAAACGGGCAACGCACCCGTTTCCGTACCAGTTCATGCGAAATCTCTTTCTGACATTCAATACACCGATATGCAACCATTTTATTCTCCTTGAGGCCAGTATGCCTTGCCTGCAAATGTTTTACTGCATTTATGACAGGACCAGATTCCTTTTGATGCGCGTTTTAACTGCAATTTATGACAAAACGGGCACTCATGCTTAATCTTCTGACGCTGTTCGATCTCAATTAATTTCTGCCGTAACCGTAATCCGTACCGGACACCAAACCGTCCGGCAGTCCCGACTTTCTTTGTTCCTGCAGCCATCGTATAGAATCAACTTCAGAAGGGGATTCGAGCACACTTTATAAAGATTCTGCTTCGAATTTTTGCTTGTCTTTTCCTTCTCAATTCACCTTATCCTAAACCCCTGCGCGCAGTTATTGCCGGCGACCGTCTTATTTCTATCAAAGAAGTATTATCCCCAACACACTATCGCAAACTCAAACAGAAAACCTTCCTTTTTTATTTACTGCACGATCCAGAATGGATACGCTGGATGCAAAAAGTCTTCTGGTATCTTTGGGAGCAAAGTGTTGATGGAGAAACACGCATCAATACCCCCCCATAGTTTACAAAAACTGCATACAACATGAAAAATGAGGCTGCCCAGATTCGAACTGGGACAATACGGTCCCAAACCGCATATCATGGTTCCTCCCAACCCAGTCGAAACTGAAATTGGACCAAGTTAGATCACAGCCCCATGTAACCAAACGAAGAACATCACCATATATAAAACTTCTGAAGAAAAAGAATTAAAAAGAGGCACGTATAAAACAATTGTTATGCGACGTTCGTTTTTTGTGATGCTTGGGATTATTATTCTCCTTATCAGCGGATTTTTTTATGTTTATTCACCGCGAGACATTCAACCAATATGCTGCCGTTCCTGTGTTGCTGCATTTCGTTACAGCCCTATTGGTGTAGGCCCTGAAGGCGCAAACTGTGGTGCGTTTACCAGTAATAACGAACTTTCTTACACCTGCAAAAAATACTTCGCACAACATCCGCACACTGTCGCGTCTTGTCAATTACAGAAATAAAAATATAACTTATAGAAGTTCAGCACCATTCGGTACTTTTTGTTCTAGCTGCGCAAGTACAATGTCTCCATTTTCTGACGCAAGTCCTGTTGTTAAAACTTCAGACATAAAATTCGCGATCTGCTTCTTTGGAAAATTTGTTACACACACGACTTGTTTACCGAACCGTGCTTCTTTTGTATACAATTTTGTGACCTGTGCGCTTGACTGTTTAATCCCTCTTGCACCTAATCAATCCATAATTTATACGCCGGCTTCTTCGCTTCAGCAAAATCTTCCGCGCGTACAATCGTCCCCACACGCAGTTCAACTTTTTTAAAATCAGCCCATGCAATTTCTGCCATAGAAGATTACCTTATTTCTTCGCAGCAGGAGCTTTCGCTGGAGCAGCAGCTTTCGCAGGTGTTGCCGCAGCAGGAGCGGCAGCGCCAGGCGCAGCACCAGCAGCAGGCGTCGCAGTCGCGGCAGCAGCAGCCGCAGCTTTCGCAGCTTCCTTCTCTTTCAAGACCTGCTTCATCTTATCCGCTAATTCTTTGCCTAAACTTTTGAGCATTGCTTTCTTTTCCTGATCGGTGATTTCTGTTGCTTCCGCTTTTATCGCCGCATCATATTTGCCTTCGGAAACTTCTTTTGTCACCTGCGCAACTTCTTTTCCATCCACAAGAACACCCATCGCACGACAGGAGCCCAAAACAGAATTCACTGCAGCTTTCATGTTTTTCACAATCAATGAGTCCTGTTTCATCTTCACGATCTTAATCACCTGTTCAAACCCAATAACCCCTGCTTTATGATTATTCGGTTCGCCAGACCCTTTTTCAATGCCTGCTTCTTTTGCGATTAATTGAGAAACCGGCGGCGTACCCACACTTACCGTATATTCTTTGGATTCTGGATCAATCTCTAATTTGACTGGAACCTGCATTCCCTTAAATGATTCAGTTTTTTTATTAATATCCGCAACAACCTGGCCAATATTCATTTTCAATGGACCTAAGGTTGTTCCGAGCTGCGCACCTGCTGTCGCCTTGCCCCCTTCTACCATAAGATCAATTGTAACTTTCTTTGCCATAGAAATCAGCTAACGCAAATCTTATTTAAACTTATTGCTCCCGCTCCTGGTGTTCTTTCATCTCTTCCTTTTCCCGTTCTTCAGCGCCTGTACCTTCGCCTTCGCCTTCACGGCGAATGACTTTCACAGCGTCTAACTTTACCGTAATGGGGATAGGAATCGCTGCTTCCAATAATTCCACAACGACTTCCTCTTTTGTTTCATCAATACGTTTGACTTTCGCTTTTTCTTTCTTGAACGGGCCAGAAATAATTTCCACAATATCCCGCTCCTGAATATTCATCGGCGTCTTAATCTGTTCCAGCATCGGTTCAATTTCTGCATATTCTAATGGTTTAGGCAATAATCCGCGCGCGTAGGGGATGCCTGCGAATGACTGTTCTGCGTCTTCCCGCGTTTTCGCCTCAATAAAAATATAGCCGCGCATCCCATGCGCGTTAATCACCGCATATACCTGTAAATTTTTCTTCTTCACGTTTGAATCAATAAAATCCATCACCTGTTCTTCGCGATTCGCGGTTGTCCGCAGGGCAAAAAGTTTGTTTTCCATCCTAACGCAATCCCAACTGCCATATCATCTGTACCACAAAACCAAGCAAACCAATCACCAGAATCCCGATTCCCGTCACTTTGACAATGGAGGTCAATTCTATTTTTGTTGGCTTCCGCGTTAATTGCCACACGCGCCGGCATTCTACCAGAAATGATCTAAATCGCTGGAGAAGCGACGGTTTGAAATGTTGTTCTTCCATAGGCTAGCAGTTATTATCTACAAGCGACAAAGTATAGGTATTTAAACGTTATTATTTCCTGAGCTGTTAAGTAAACAACTTCTTTTTTCACTGCCTAAGCGTTTTCATAAATTTTTCCTGCAGACGGGCGAAAGAAGAAACACCATATAATATCTGTTTTTTGACATCTCTTCTGTTTTGCAATCCTACATAATACTGTAATGCCCTGTTAGCTGCGCTTACCGCATATCTGAAGTGCTCTTCTTCAACACGCGCATGAATCGCAATCCAATGATAAGCAGGTATTTTTTGACCAGAAACACTTTCTTTTGTATTCTCCAGATATTTCACTAAAGCAGGATACTTTTCACGCAATTTTTTATCCGCCATTTTAAATTCCTGATCTGCCAGAAACTCAGAACCTATATGAAACCCGAGCGCATGAAATAATCCTTTTTCTGTCCCGCTTGTTTTTAGGCCATACCCTCTAAGAACAGCGGCGTCAATTTCAGGATTATCCAGCATTTTTGCCAATTCTTCCCTCTTCTTCCGCGAATAATCCCCATAAGAAAACAACCCTTTCATCGTTGCCTGCGCAAGCATACGATGGGTATGACGACGATGAAAAGAGGTATCCCCAAATTCATCAATACCCGCAGCAAAAACATCAGATGCTACCTCCATGCTTCTATCCTTGGCAATCGTAGTCTCCCTTTTGTCGCTAAACAGATCCCTTCGCACAGCCAACCGGGAAGAAAGACCGGCGACTCCTGCACCGAACGCGCGGTTAAATGAAATATACCTTATAATGATCTGAACAATATCATCCGCTAAACTCCTGTCCAGAACGTCAGCGAAAATTCTGTTTCCAACATAATCTCTCAGCTGCTGCTCAATTTCCTTTACCTGCACTTCAAGCGTATTACCCTGCATCATATCTGTTCACAGTAAATCTATTTAAACCTATCATGGACAGCTACATCCCAACAAAAGTGACTTTTCCTGCTGTTCCTGAAGCGTACCTTAAGAAAAAATGACTCATCGGTATTGTCGCTGCATACCTTCCATCACATAAAGAACCTGCTTCTGATACGCCCTATTCCAGACTAGGTTCAATAATAATATTCAAGATTTCGCCACCAGGAAATCCTGTCTCACATTTCCGGCAATAAAACAAATAGGTATATTTATTTTTCCGCACACTTCCGGAAACAAGCATCAAATGCCCGCGTACAGGGGCAGGATAGCGTTTTACCTGGGCCTGTGTTCCACAGTTATAATGATAGGGAAAAATATTTTCAGGAAGACCATTCTTTCTCTGCACAAACATACCAGAACCATCCCAGTAATAAAAATGATCCCTGTCCTCAGCAATCTTAATATCAATCTCACCATAGGCTCCCCACGAACCATCAGACCAAAAATTATCCCCCTGTTCACGCAATAATCTCTCCAAAAGAGCGATTCCCTGTCTTTCCATCACGGTAAAAAAAACCTTTTCTATATAAACTTAATTCACAAACTCAATCCCTAATTCATTCTCAATATCCCTCTTCTTCTTATCCACCACTTTATTTCTCTGACCAAAAATCTGCGCGGACTGCACGCCCGTCACAATTAATAATGTACGGATCGTATTTTCCAGGTCTTCCGCGATCTGCGCTCCCCAAATAATGCGCGCGTCATCATCTAAACGTTCCGTAATTGTTTCTACAACCCGGCGCGCCTCATCCAGCGTCATATTCGCGCCGCCGGAAATATTGATCAACGCGCCATTCGCGCCCGTAATATCCACATCAAGCAAAGGATTATGAATCGCTTTTTCTACGGACTCAATTGCCCTATTCTCAGAATCAGCCTCACCCAAACCAATCATGGCCACGCCCCCTTTCCCCATAACTGTCTTAATATCTGCGAAATCCAGATTCACCAGCCCTGTTTTCGTCACCAATTCCGCAATCCCCTTCACTGCGTTGGTTAAAATCTCGTCCGCGACCTTAAATGCCGTATGCAGCGGCAACCCCGGACATAATTCCAGTAATTTATCATTTGGAATCACAATTAACGTATCCACAATCTGTTCCAATTTCTCCAGCCCTTCCACCGCGTTCTGATACCGACGAGAACCTTCCATCGCGAAGGGCATGGTTACGACAGCGACCGTTAAAATCCCTAATTTTTTCGCAATCTCCGCAACAACCGGGGCAGCGCCTGAACCTGTGCCCCCGCCCATCCCTGAGGTAATGAAGACAATATCTGCCGCATGCATCTTCTCCTTCAGGTCTTTCTCGTTCTCACGCGCCGCGTCTTCCCCCATTTTCGGGATACTGCCCGCGCCCAACCCGCTCGTAAGCTCACGGCCAATGAGAACTTTATGATCTGCATTGGTAAACAAAAGATCCTGCGCGTCTGTATTCACGGCAATCGTTTCCGTGCCCGCAATCCCCACTTCAGACATGCGGTTCAGCGTATTATTCCCGCCGCCGCCGATCCCAAACACTTTAATCTTCGCGCGCTGCTTGTTGACGAGCTCTTCCAGCTCCTCATCCACAGGCGTCACCTTCTTGGGACTGTCCTTAATATGAACCGGGGCATATGGGCGACTTGTCGCCTGGCGAATAAGGGAATCCATGCACGCGTATGATTCAAAATCAGCTATATAAAATTAATTGTGCTCAAACACGTTTTTACGCAAACGTACATTCAAGACCAGGAATACACGCTTGCACCTGCTTCAAAAACAATTCCTGTACTTCCTGAGGAATTTTTTGTTTTGATTGCAGCGCACATTTTGTTCCTTCACATCTGACCGTAAGTTCACCAGACGGCGCATGCAAGATATTATCAACCAGCGCGCTTAGTTTCTTTTCATTATCATGAATGATTTCATGAATCTTCACTAAATAAACGACATCCTTCCCCGCAAGCGGATGATTATAATCCAGCAGCACTCTCCCGCCATTCACCGAACGCACCAGCGCAAACATCCCTGTTGCATTCAGCTGAAGACCTGGAAAAGGATTGATTCCCTGTTTTTTTAAAATCGCGGCAGAAACAACTTTGACCATGTTCGCATCTTTCTTCCCGAATGCGTTTTCTGCTTTCACTTCCATTTCATAACTCTTTCCCGGCTCACAGCCAACGAACGCATCATCAACCCCTTTAATGATATGTCCCTGCCCCACGCAAATTATCCTGGATCCATACTGCTGGCCTTCCGCAAATAACCCTACTTGCTTTGCTTCAGCAACGGATGTCACATCAAATGCTTTATTATCACTTTTGCTTTTCGCGATAAAATCGATCATAATAAAATCATTCTTCTTGATGATCACCATACGGGCGGTAGTTCTCCAGAAGTATATAATCTTTTCCACAACCTATATAAATCCGGGAAAAAATAGAATTTTATGAATAAAGATGGTGTTCTTGAAAGTTTAAACGATGCGTACAGCATCTACGCGCCGCCACAATCCGATGCAAAAACACTGGAAGAAAGAAAAAGAATGATTGAACAGGCAGCAAACGACGCACGCAAACAACTTGACCCTATTCTCCTCGTTTTTCAAAAATTCCTTCAGGCATACGGCATGCGTCTCAAAATCAATACAAAACGCAAAGCGCTTCTTAAAGAACTGAAGGAAAAAACCAAGGATAATGATGAAGCTGCCATACTTATGCTCAGGGCGCATCCGCAATGGATCAAACAACTTGACTGGTGCACGAGAAACGAATACAGACTTTACGCTACACTTAATAAAAACGAAGAAACCATCACAGCCAGCATCAGTCGGGCCATAGAACTCGCACACGCCTACCAATCAGATCCAACTGCCAACGCCCTCGTCAGAAAACTTTTCCATACCAATATGAAAAGAATAAGTGCTGACCTTACACAAATCAGCGAAATTTTCCGACGCTACCCGCCATACTGGCACTATTTCAAGCGCCGCCTTGATATGCAGCAAACATTTATTACGCTCATCCGCCAAAACCGATATGAAATGCCCAAAGGAATTCTTTACCGAGAATACCGTATAATATGTGAAAGAGAAGATGCGGAAGAACAAGAATTCATTCGCCCACTCTTACAGTATCAAGGAAACAAAGAATCAAAGAAGATTATGTTCACCGGAATTGGCCAGGTACTTGCTTTGGGAATTTCAACATTTCTAAATAAATATAATTATACGTTTCTTCTAAAAAATTCTGGCATCATTTTCCTCGCTGGTGCCTGTTTCTCCATCTTTTTAGCGTTCGATACCTTGCGAACAATGTATCGCGATTACACCCTCATTGACAGAAAACCAACATTCTTTTCACGCGTCCTCAGAAAGATCCGCCACACAGAGACGGAAACGTAAAAAGACAACAACCTTTAAATATCCCTGAAAAGCCCCACACTTCATGGGAGAAACCAGACTTGCAGAAGCAGGAACAATGAAGCCTGGCAGTTACATGATTGTTGACGGAGCTGCATGCGTTGTTAAAAACGTCCAGACCTCAAAAACAGGCAAGCACGGTTCGGCGAAATGCCGCATTGAAGCGATGGGCATTGTCGATAATCAGAAACGCATCGGCCTTTATCCCGCCCACGATAATGTCGAAGTCCCTATCATTGAAAAAAAAAGCGCGCAGGTGCTTTCCATCCACGGCACTACCGCCAATATCATGGACAATGAGAATTATGAAACATTTGACATTGCCATTCCCGAAGACATGAAAGACCAGATCAAGGAAGGCAGCCAGGTCGTCTACTGGACTGTGATGGATCAAAAAATAATCAAACAGGCAAAATAAAATGGTACGATTCCCTGAAGCAACAAAACGCATTTTCAGCAATGTCTTTGTCTGCCGCAAATGCAAGACAAAACTCCGCGCAGACTATGCGAAGATTCTTAAAGGAAAAGTACGCTGTAAAAAATGCGCAAGCCGTGCGCTCCGTCCCATAAAAAAGAGTAAAGCATAACCATGAATTATGATCTGACATTCGCGATCATCTTCTACGCCCTTTTCTATTTTTTATTTTTCAAGTTCCGTTCACGGTTTGATGTCCAGGGAAAGATCTTTATCCTCTACCGGGCCCAGTGGGGCATCCGCCTTATGGATTATTTAGCAAAAAAGTTTCCCCGTTTCCTCCATATTCTCAGCTATCTCAATATCTTTCTCGGCTTTACCGGCATGGGCGTTATTTTTTTCTTCCTTGTGAAAGGAACATACTCCCTCCTCTTCCATCCTGCGGCGGTGCCCATCCTGAGTCCTGTGATTCCCGGTGTCGAAACTGTTCCGGGAGCGCCCATCCTTTCTTTCTGGCACTGGATCATTTCCATCCTTGTCCTCGCAATCATCCACGAATTCATGCACGGCGTCTACGCACGTTCACACAAGATCCCCATAAAATCAACCGGATTCGCTTTCTTAGGACCGCTCCTCGCCGCATTTGTTGAACCTGATGAAAAAATATTAAACAAGAAAAAAGCACTACCTCAATTAGCGATTATTTCTGCAGGGCCTGTATCCAATCTTATCACCGCGCTTTTTATCGGCATCCTCGTGCTCTTTGTCTTCCAGCCGCTTGCGCTGCGCATGATTACTACCGACGGCGTATTCATTGCCTCCATAAGCCCGGATTTACCCCTCAGCAAGACCGTCATCACCGCAGGCACAGAAATCATCGCTATTGATCACGCGCGCATACACACGTACAAAGAATTTGTTACTCTCCTTGATGCCCATAAACCCGGCGATGTTATTACCATTACTACAAATACCACAACAGACAGCGTCCTCCTTACTGCAAACCCGAAATCCCCGACAAAACCCCTCCTCGGCGTGATGATCCAACCCGCGCGCGTCACCCTTTCCCCTTTTTTACAGACCTATCCCTTCCTTTATACGGCCTATCTCTGGTTTGTCCAGCTGTTGTTCTGGCTCTTCACGATCAGCTTAGGCGTCGGATTATTCAATCTTCTCCCGCTCGGGCCTGTTGACGGGGGGCGCATGTTCCTTGTAGCAGCGACTGCAGTCCTCAACAACAAAACAAAAGCACAGAAAGTATGGCTGTTCTTCAGCCTCCTCTGCGCGCTTCTTATCCTCATCAATCTTTTCCCCTTTCTTATGAAATTTTTCAAATATATCTTTACACCCATACAATATCTTCTTACTTTAATTTTTTAAAAAAACCAAACAAAGCAAATATCTCGCGACGCGTCAGCAGACTTTTCCCAATCATTCTCTTCCAGATAATCCGCTGCGTACGGCGCTTACTTTCCGCAGTAAACGGCAATTCATCAATCTTTTCATTGATCATTTTTAATAATGTTTCTTTTTCTTTTTCCGCGGCAAAGGTAAAATGACTTGTCGTGGTTTCCTTGGGAAAAGAGACAAACAATACATACAACATCACGGCAACTGCGTGCGATAAATTCAACGCAGGATATCTCTTTGATGAAGGAATAGAAACGACAAAGTCACATAACGCGATTTCTTTATTCAATAACCCCTCATTCTCTCTCCCAAACACCAAACAGACATTCTTTTTCTTATGCACCAATTCCGCACACTGTTCTGGATTCACCGGGCTGCGCATAATATTATAATCAGACCCTAACTTTGATGTTGACGCAATCACACAATCAAACTTTTTTGTTATTTCTGCAAATGATTTTACGACTTTCGCATTCTTTAACACTTCCTGCGCGTGCTTTGCTCGACAAACCGCTTCTGGAACATTCCACTCACACAACGGATTGACGAGCCATAATTCATCAAGATCAAAGTTTTTCATCACCCGCGCAACTGCGCCGATATTTCCCGGGACATGCGGCTCGACTAAAACAACAGAGACCATAAACTATAAAAGTTGCACAAGGATTAAAAAGCTATGCTCGTCGATGTTCACGCTCATCTTTTCCATGACCGTTTTAAAAACGACCTCGATCAGGTCATCCAACGCGCACGTGCAACGGGATTAAAGTATATTATTAATTCTGGCGTCAATCATTCCACCAACATCCAGGTTCTTGCACAAGCAAAAAAATACCCTGATATTCTTTATACGAGCTTAGGAGTCTATCCCCTTGACGCTGTTGCGATCAGAGCAGACTTTCACCGCCTCATTGAACCCATCAATGTTGACGAGGAACTTGCATTCATCAAAAAAAACAAAGAAAATATTATTGCGATAGGTGAATGCGGTCTTGATTACAGCATGAATGACGGCACAGAAAAACAGCAGCAGGACGTTTTCCGACAGGTCATTGAGCTTGCGCAGCATCTTAAAAAACCGATTGTCATACATTCGCGCAAAGCAGAAAAAGACACGCTTGACATTCTTGAAAGTGCGGGGGCAAAAAACGTTGTCCTCCATTGTTTCAGCCCAAGCATGAAAATTGTCAAACACGCGGCAGACTTGGGTTATTCCTTTTCCATACCCGCAATCATCGTGCGCTTACACCATTTTCAAACACTTGTCGAGCAAACATCATTACAGCAACTTCTTACAGAAACGGACGCGCCATACCTGACCCCGTTCAAAGAACAAAAAAGCGAGCCTGCGTTTGTGCAGGAAACAATAAAAATCATTGCGAAAATAAAAAAAATGGAACCGGAAGAAGTCACAAAAAATATTTTTGCAAACTTTCAAAAAATTTTTCTTGCCAACGAAAAAAATTAAAAAAACATAAACTATTTAAAGAGACATCAACAGAAATTACATAAGCAGAAAGAGAATTTACTTCTCTTTTCATTGATGCTCAACTCCCGCTGGGAGAAAGAGGTGAAAATGGCAGCAAAAAAGAAAAAAAGAAGTGGCAGTAAAGCCAAAAAAAAGAAGAGACGATAAGTCTCTTTTTTTATATTTCTACGATCATTCCGTCAAAACCAGGATTTATTATTAATGTTTTCTTGATTTTGTCCTGTTTTTTCTCATTCTCATGAAAATGCCCGCATAAGACAAGATCAGGCTGCGCTTCTTCGATAAATTTTCTTGTACTCTTATTACCCCGATGCCCCATCGGGAGATGATCTAATCTTGTATGATAAACAGGAGGATGCGTGACAAAAACAATTTTTTTCCCTTTCTGCATCATTTTTCTGAATGCAGGAATTAATCGTTCAAAATGCGGATCGCGCATTGCAAAACCGCCTGTTCCGTATCCGATAAAAACTGTATCACCCATTACCGCACACTTTTCATGAATATTCACAAACTTCTTCCACTTCTTACACATTATCTCAATTTCTTCCGGCGTTTCATGATTACCAGGAATGATCAATATTTCCTGTTCTACCGCACTTAATTTTTTTACTGCCGCAACAAGATCAGACGCGAAGTTTGACAGATCACCGCAACACACGAGAACATCCGGCTTTTCCTTCTGCGCTTTCTGAATAATCCTCCGCAACCCGCGCGGATCATTATGGGTATCAGTAAACGCCAGTATTCTCATCATAATAAAAAAAGAAAAGAGTATAAAAGGTTTAGCACTCCGCCAGATATCCTTCCATAAACGCAGCTTCCGCGTCACTAATCTCATCCTGCTCCAATAAAATGGCGATATCCTTTTTTTTGTATACTTCGCTCATCGTACCCGCACCTCCATTTTTTCCTGCACCTTCCGAAATAGTGGAAGGTTACAGAGTCTTTGACTAAAAATACGCTCAATGATCCGATGTTCCATGTCTGTCTTCATGTTTTCCTCCCGCCCGCACCATTTCTTCAGGCATACATCAATAATGGGAAATTCCTTTAAAAAGCGTTACGCGCCCATGTCGCGAGCGTCGCGAGCAAAACTTCTCATCAGGGCTGTTACTGCTTAACGAAAAACAATTCCTTAAAAAATCATTCAAACACCTATTACGCAGAACGATTCAGCGCAGGAACATATTTCTGTGTATACGTTTCCACTTCTTCCCAAATGCGCGAAGCCAGCGGATCAAGCGCTTTTATGCCCTTATTCCCGTAATCTTTTTTGAATGTGCGCTCAATGAAATTCCTTCCACGAGGCATTACCCTTTCGTACATTGTTGTCTGTCTTGAAAACACAACGCCATTATAAAAAAAGAACAATTCATCAAAATCATCAACCGTTTCCGGACTTGAACCATCAGTTGAACCCAGAAAAAGAGCGGACAAACGCGGATACTCCCCTGCAACTTTTCTTACTGCATACCTTAATGCCGCAGGATCAAACTGTCTTTCTCCCGCCTTTAACCAGAGCGTACCCAGAATAATATCTGTTAAGGTCATTCTTTCTAATATCCCTTCTGATTGAAATAACATATTTTCTTTTAGTCTGACCTGTTTATAATAATTTGTATATTCACTAGAAATCATTCAATGTCGTCTTAAACTCAACGATCGTCGAACGACCCTCATCAGATCCTTTATTTACTTCTTTTGTGCGAATCAAATTTGCCTCAGCTAAATCTTTAATCTTCCGCTGAAATGTGCGAAAGGTCTTATCCCCTCCCTCTTTTTGATATAATGTAAATACCTCTGATGTTGACGTTCCTGAATTCTTCTTGATCAATCCTAAAATCTGTTGCGTTTCTGTATCTAAATCTCCTGTTTTCTTCTGCATGAAATTCGGAAACTGCGTCACCGCTTCATTCGCGTGTTTTTCCTCAATTTTTTTTACACCTGCACGTTCCGCGCTTAAGCCTGCTTCCCGTAATAAAAATAAACCTGCGCGGATATCTGCCGCTTCCCATGTCTTTTTTGCAAGAATCTGTAATACGCGAGATTCCATTACTTTGGGAATAAACGCGTAGTCGACCCGCTGCTGTAAGATTCCCAGCGTCTCTTCCATCGTATACGATTTAAAATCCAGCATCCCCGCCATCAATCGCGAACGCACACGCGCGTCAATCTCGCTTAAGAATTCATTATTGTTTGTAATCAGGATGACGCATTTCTTCTGAATATCCTCCAGAATCGCGTACAATGCACTGAAATCTGTTAGCTTATCTATTTCATCCAATACAATAACTGCCGCCTGCTTATTAATAATCGCCGCTGCGGCGTCAAACAATTCATCACTCCGCTTATTGTGCACCCATTTATAGCCCACCTGTTCGCATAAATCTGACGCAATCTTAAACGCTGTTTCTTTTTTCCAGCAATTAATATACACGGTATAGATATCATCGCTTTCCTTTTCCACTTCACGCAAGACTGCGCGTACTGCCGCGGTCTTTCCAATACCAGGGGAGCCGGAAATAATCAGGTTCCTTCCCGGACGGCCAGTAAAAACGGGTTTAATGCATACAGCAATCTCCTGCTGCTGGTTCTCCCGAAACTTGATGACTGGAGGCAGGTAATCAACATCCAGCGCAAGCTCATTACTAAACAACGATTCACTGCCGCGCAACTTCCCATCAAAAAAACCCATATCTATTCCTATCTTCTATCCCATATAAACATTTTTATTCTCAAACAAAACTAATCTGCCATGCATACGACCCTGCGCCATGAACTCAAACGCAAAACATTACACCTTCTCGCAGGCATCCTGCTTGTTGTCCTCGCATTATACAGCCAGGAATTAGGCAAACGCCTGGTTTTACTTATTCTTTCCTTCTTTCTTATCGCCCTCCTGGAAATCGAATTTATCCGCATTGAACTCAAGAAAAAAATACCCCTGATCCAGGACTTATGGAGAAAAAAAGAACATAACCGCATAGGCGGCGAAGTCTTCTTTGTTATTGGAGGCATCTTAAGCATTGGTATTTTTGACACGAATATCGCGGTCGCCGCCATTTTAATGACGACGTTTGGCGATCTTGCCGCGGCACTTATCGGGAAAGCCTATGGTACACACTGGCTGCCCTATCCGAAAAATAAAGCATGGGAAGGCGTTCTCGCGGAATTAGGCATTAATCTTCTCATTGGTTTTCTGACTTTGCCACACCCGCTGCTGGTCATTGTTATGGCGTTCACAGCGACGCTTGTCGAAACATTCAGCATCAAACTCGATGATAATCTTTTAATCCCCTTATTCGCCGGATTTAACGCGCAGATTATTTTATTTCTCTTACAACTCTTTAAACTTCTTTAACGCCGTCTTTCGTTAATGCGAAGAAGCGCAATCCTAAACCAGACTGCAATAACGCAGACAAAATCGCCATATGCTCCTTCCCAGAACCAGACACCAAATTGACTGCGACTTCGGTATCTGGGATTTTTCCTTTCAACTGCTCCTTAAGTGCGGTAATCATCTCATCCAGCCCTTTATTTGCGTCAATCACAATCAACTCCGCAGCTTTCCCCGCTGTTGTAAAATTTTCCCGCCCGAACTCATTCGTGATTAAAAATACCTTCTCCCACTGTCCATCTGCAATCATACGCGCAACATGACCCCATGTCCCCTTTCCTGTGCTTAAACACGCAACGAGATACATAAAGAAATCAACCAAATAGTTCTATTTAAAGATTCTCACACACGCAACCCTACAATGCGGCAGAAAAAACAGACTATTAAAATATCCGAGTAAAAAAAGAAAAAATCAAATTTCAGCTTCTTCGCCTTCAATACCTAATTCCTTCAGTTTCTTCTTGATTTTATCTTTCAAGTTCAGCTCTTTCAGGAGCTCTTTGTACCGATTTCTGATGGTAACTTCAGTAACGCCGGCAACATCCGCAACTTCACGCTGCGTGCGCTTTTCATTATTCATCAGCGCGGCGACGTACAATGACGCAGCAGCAATACCGGTAGGACCGCGGCCCGATGTTAATTCAGCTTCGCGCGCTTTTTCCAGAATCTCAATCGCTTTACTCTGTGTTTCTGCGGACAACTTTAACGCGGTCACAAAACGCGGCAGATAATCAATCGGATTACTGGGCAGAATACGAATCCCTAATTCACGCGTAATAAACCGATACGTACGACCGACCTCTTTCTTGTCAATACCTGACGCTTCAGACAATTCATCTAACGTACGGGGAACTTCATGACGACGACAGGACGCATACAACGATCCTGCGACAACACTTTCCATGGAACGTCCGCGGACAAGACCACGCTGAACCGCCATTGTGTAAATGCGTGATGCTTCCTCTTCGACAGACTTTGGCAGTTTCAAGAATGAGGACACCCGTTTTAATTCTGCGAGAGCCAATTTTAAGTTGCGTTCAATTGCTGTACTAATACGGTGCTGCCATTTACGCAAACGGAAGAATTTATTTTTTCCTTTCGCGCTTAACTGGTAGATATCCCCCTTCTGGCCGATATCGGTTCCTAAACCGCGATCAAACTTCGTATATGTTAACGGTGCGCCTGTTCTGCGACGTGTTTTGCTCTGATCCTCACTAAATTCCCGCCATTCCTGACCGAAATCAATCATCTTTTCTTCAATAACAAGACCGCAATCACGACAGATTGCTTCACCGCGATCTTTTTGGATAAGAAGGTTCTTTCCTTCGCATTCTGGACATTTTCTGACAAATTCTGCTGGCATGTGTGGGCTCCCCCTCTTTACTCTGGATTGTCAAACGTCACCACTTTTTTGATAATTTTATGAAAACCTTTAAATAATAGTAACAGACCTTCCTTATAAGGTTTACTCTTTTGTTATAAACATAATAAAACCCATTTATAGACTGTAATAAAGACGGCAAATGAGGTTATTTATAAAGCAACGCGAGAAGAGAAATTCTTAAAAACAGGAACCTAATTCACTCCCATTATGAAAAAAGCGATTTTTCTCCTTTTTGTTATTACGACGCTTATCAGTCTTGTTTATGCAACAGAATTTACCCCTTCACCTATCATTGAACTCAATACCGGACAAAACGCCACCATTAATATGGAAGAATTTTCCCGACAAACCGTCCGCATTTATGAAGGAAGCACAATCAACCTGAACATTCAAAACGACTTCGGAGACATCCCTCTTACGATTCACATCCAGGAAATTAAAGCTGATGGAAATATTCGCGCAGAAGTCGGTCAACGCGACAAAAAACTTCAGCCTTTTCTCCTCACACTTGGAGGCAACGCAACCCAGATCCGCCTTGATCATCCTAAAATTAAAGCGCTTTTCTTAGAAGCAACAGTCCTCCATTATACCCCTGATGCAAAAGAACGCAATATCCAATTATTCATCAACATCCCTCTCTTCTCGACTTATACGGGAAAGCTTCCTTATGATGAACCTGCAACAAAAACAAAGGAACAACCGGCGCCTGTTTCCCAAATGCTGGAAAAAGACCCATACGTCAAATATTTTCTTATCGCAATTGTAATCCTTATACTCGCTTTACTCTTTCTCAAACCAAAAAATAAAAAGAAATAATTGTTGCGCTCCTTTCCAGTTCTATGTTTATAAAATGTGAGAAAAAAACAACGATAGACAACGTTTTAAAAAAAAGTACTCGCACAAATTTGCTTTTATCAAAATTTGAAATGATAACAAATACAACGCATTTATTCTATACGAATCGCGTTCACATTATTCTCTTGGCCGGGACGGGACGTAATACGCGCTTTCCCCGCAGACGTTTCAATAATCGCGCCTTTCGTCATGATATTTCGGCGAATAAAATTTCTGTTCGCGCCATTATCCACAACCGCTTTAATATCGGCGATAGTATACTTCTTTGTTTTAGGATCAAAAATATTTGCCTTCTGCGCAGCAAGCAAGGTTATTTTATCTTCTCCGCCGCGTGTCCGTTTTATACGCTGACGTAATTCCCCAACAACCGTAAACGTCGGCTCACTTCCCTTATTGGCTTTTTTCTTCGGCACAGGACGATACCTGCCGCCTGTTGCTTTCCGTTTTGAGCGTTTCTGAATGATTGCCATCCACCTGCGAGAAAAAGACTCTTTAAATAAGTTGCGTTCATGAATTTATAATGGTTCTCTCGTGAAATTCTGCAAGCGCATGACCGTGATATTCCCGTAGATCCCCCAGTACAATGGTCTGCAGGATTTCTTTATGACGAGGTGTTTCATAGGTAAGATCATGGGCAGTAAGCAGACCAGTAAGCCTTTCCAAAAAATCTTTGGGAAACGCGGCAAACTTCAGTTTCATTAAAGGAGGTTGAAATTTATCAGCATACTCCTTTGGTATATCATGATTTTCCGGGTTTCTCATCGCTATGTGAGGATCTTCCATGACCGTCATCAGGACAGACTGAACATCCTGAAGGTGCATTCTTAACGCTTCTTTATAACAGGATTTCGCTGCGGACGCAGATCGTATGTCTAAATATCTTTTCACGCGGTCGGCGTATGCAGCAGGACTTAGTCCCGCGTCTGGTTCAAGGAGACGTTCTGGTCTCAAAGAGAATACTGAATTCTCGATGTCTGGCATTGCCATCCTCTCTTCTGTCGTTGCATTCGTGATCTCCCGGTATTGAAGGAAAAGATTCCCGTCTCCGCCAAGATAATAAAGAGAACCCTGCGCATATTCTGCGTACAAAGGTTCGTTTTTTTCCCGTGAGATTTTCGTTTTTTTATGCAGAGGATTTTCATGCAGAGGATAATATGCACAAAAAAAATGGTCAAGAGCGTTCTGATCTTTTTCCTGAACCGCGTCAAACCATAAGCTCAATTCGCTTCCATGAAGATTAATACCATAACGTGCCCATATATCCTTTGACAGTTCTAGTTTTCTCAGCTTCATACGCCTCTCGCGTATTCTCCCTCTTATAAAAAAGTATCGTTCCTTTGTATTATTCTCATATTATTTGACATCTGCAGTTTTATGGGTTTTCACTTTTTTTCTTCTGCATCCTGCAAAAAAGAACAGACGGTAATGTGGTATAAATAGGGATTGTGGCAAAAATGCTTATAAAGCCTATAAGGCTAGAAAAAGGGTAAATGACAAAAGCCATTTAAGGGGCTGAAACCATTCTTTATCTATGATTGACCTTCTTAGGAGTGTATTGCTCAAAAATGGTGCAAGAATCTTGAAAGATGAAAAAGTGAATGGTATCTGGGAACTTGTAGTGGATAAGATTCCTGGTGATCCGCATCGAGGGCAGGCAGGAGCAATGCGGACAAAACGTTATACTCTTGATAAGTTCTTTGTTAAGAGCCATGATGGTGGAAAGTCTGGTGTATGGAAGGAAGATATTGAAGAAATACGAATGGAAATAAAAGCTTGTGCACATTTTATACATCAAGGTTTTTTAGTGGAGAAGGTTGCTATCTTACGCTTAGATGAGGAGTCTTTTTTAGTGGAAAAGTTATTGAATACATTTACTTTGGAAGAATGGAAAAATCATCAACGGTATGATGAAGCTGTGAAATTATGTGATTCTTTGAAATTCTACTCTCCAGAGTTTACATTAAAAAATTTAGGATGCGATCCTGAAAATGGGAAATTAAAGTTTTTTGATGTATTCCCCATTAATTAAATACCATATTTATTTTTTATATAAGATAAAATTAAAACAGTTAACACTGCAAGAAGAACTGCATATCCTATATTTCTTAAAATTTCTATTATTTTTTTTCTCATTTTTTCTCCTTTTCTTTATCTATGTTCGCTTTTAAAATATGAACTTGAATTTCCAATAGTTTTATTCGTGTCTTTAACTGACGAATATCTCTGATGTCTTTCACATAAACATTCAAAATGCCATAGATGTACTGAGAAATTTCTACTAAGGTTGTTCCAACAGCAATAAGTATCGTTACGATGATTAAAGCCAATATACCTACTTTGAATAGTTCCCCTATCTGTGGAGTGAATAAACCAAATTGGCTCAGTAGAAAGGATATTGTTCCAATAAAGGCTAGTGGTTCGTAGATGTCTTGCCATAGGTTTTTTATTTTTTCTTTAATGCGTTCTTTTATATTCATTTTGCTACCCTATCGAAGGTTTTTTATAGGCATAGCACCATCTATCTCTAGGGGAAGATAGGGGTTACGCTCTATTTTTCCTACATTTGGCAATATTTCTGTAGTAAAACTTCTTAATAAGTTCTTGCTTTTGTAAAATTTTATTTTGTTGGTGTGAGGATGAGTTTGCCTTTGGTGGTGGTGACGTTGAGTGCGGTTGCGTCTTTGAATTCGTCCATGGATTCGATGAGGACGCGGGGGAGGGTGACGACGTAGGTGAAGTAGTCGCCGTTGCCTGAGGGGCGTTTTTGGAGTTTGACGTGTACCATTTTTACTACTTCCTTACGACAGTAATTACAGTAGTAAGATTAATATATCCCTTGTGATGTAGTAATTACGACAGTAATAAAAGGTGATAGGTGGCTTCCGAAATGAATTGTCCGAAATGTAGTAAAGAAAATAAGCATGATTCAGAATTCTGTCGCTTCTGCGGTTCAAAACTCGAACATCAAAAGATACAAAAGCAACAGCCTATCAAAAAGGAACAACGTAATATACCTCCTTGGGCAATTGTTTTAATCCTAGTTGGGATAGGATTTATTATTTTTTTTTTTATAAACTCACAAGAAACAAAACTTAGTCTCTCAGCTTCTCCGTCTGCTACACAAGAACCTACGCAACAAAGGAGTTGTCATGATACGCAAGTCGCATATCAAGACACAGAACCTTATGAAGTAAAACTTGCATATAATTCATTCGATATCAATTATGATACGGGATATGAGGGTACTGATTATGTTGCGTATGGAAATTATAATATTCAGAATCTTGATCAAACGAATGGCGGAACGTTTACTGCGTATTATACATTCGTGCAAGGGGATACGCGAAATACAGAAAAGGAGACGGTGTATTTGCGTCCAGGAGAAATTCAGAAAGTATATTTCAAATGGAAAGGTATAGTCCTTTTTACCTCAGAGAGGAGTGGATGGGCACAACCCCGAGTAGATGCACCAAGCGTAACAAAATACCGAACTGTGACAAAGTATCGCACCGAAAAGAGGTGCGATTAGATTGGCTTCCCTGATGAAATGTCAGCAATGTAATAAAGAAAACAAGAAAGACTCGCTTTTCTGCGCATTCTGCGGAACAAAAATAGAACCTACAGAGAAGCCGATTGCTGTTGAGAAAAGAGTTTCATGGAAAACGGTGTTTCTTATCCTTAGTATTGTATTTATTATTGGGTCAGCAGTACTATTCGTTTCTCTCTACCCTCAAGGGTTTTCTTTTACAAGTGCAGCAGTAACGGCTGTTTCTACGTATCAGCCCACGTGTCGTGATGTACAAGTGCCCTATTCTGATACAGAAACGTATACAGATTATGAATCACAAACAACAACCAATTCAAGAGAAATTGTTGTCACGTCAGGAATGACTCCGCTCAGTTGGGGACATAAGATCCCTATTTTTATTCAACATGATGGAGATTTAATTATTTCAGCATCGACTCCTGCTTCTCAAGGTCGTAATAATATTAACTATTTCTTTGGAAGTAATGATATTTGTCAACTTGATGGGTTAACACCGCTTGTAACAGCAGGGACTGGCTCTTCCTATTCACGAACATACATAGGTGCTAAAACAAGCATACCTTATTGTCTCATCATCGTCTATTCTTGCCCAAAAGACCCAACAACAAAATGCGATAATAGTGATTTCCGTGCATATTACAATATTAAGCTACAATTTAATGATGAAGCAACAAAAACAAATCCTATAACCAAACACAGAACCGTCACTAAATACCGTACTGAACAAAAATGTGACTAACATGAAATACGGTGGCGCAGGCATAACAATTATCATTGTCCTTCTGCTCTTGATCTTCTTTGCGATCATTGCCATATTCGCCTCGCAACAAGCACAACCAAACTCGCTCACGCGCGCACAAGTCTGTGGCAATCAACGCGACGTCTGTATGAGCAACTGTCAAAGCAAGACCATCAGCTACTTCTGTGAGAAACAATGCCAAGACACATACCAGCAGTGTATGAACAACTATTAAGGTTCACTTATTAAGAATCCAATTATAAATAAATGGTTTATCTGTACCTTGCGTTATTATCAAAGGATCATAGATGACCTAGTGTATATTCTGGAGAATCAGCGTAGTTATTAAAGTAAATTCATTATAATAATTATGACCTTAATTGTAGGGGTTATTTGCCCTGAAGGAATTGTTATAGGATCGGATAGTCAAACAACAATAGGAACAGAATTAAAAAGGATTAATAGACAAAATCCTAAGGTAATTGAACTTAAAAATAAATGTATTGTTTTTGCTGGGGCGGGATACAACTCAGTTCTGCAAGAAGTAGAAAATAGGGTAAATATCATTGTTCAAAATACATCTAATAATAAAGGTCTTGAAGGAATTAGAGATCATATCGATAAAGTTATATTCAATGTCATGCGCAAGCACGTCTCAAAACATAAATCGCTTTATGGTGATTTTGAAACTATGCCTACTGGAAATTTTATATTTGGGAGTTGGAAAAATAGTGTTCCACTTCTTTGTCACTTTGAAAATGATGGTTCTAGCGAAGAAGTTCACGATTACATCGCAATTGGTAGTGGTACCCCCTATGCAGAAGTTCTGCTAAAAGATGCATATAGATATAGAATGAGTTTAGAAGATTCTAAATATCTGGTTTATTCAGTAATTAGAGATACTGAAGATGTAGATAATTTTGTTGGAGGGGAGATTCATATTAAAATAATAAAAATAAACGGCGAAGTCCAGACTATAACTGAAGGTGAAATATCTGCTTTAAAAACAAGTTATGCGACAAGAAAAGACATTAAAAAAAGATTAGATCAAAATTGGAGCAAAATCGAACCAGCAATAATGAAAATATTAAATGAAGAAGAAATAAAATCCGTTTCTAAGGATAGTTCCTTATTAGATATGGAAGAAAAAGAAACAAAAATAAATGAAGAAAGTGTTACACCTCACTCTTTAGAAAGAATTAAAAAGGGTGAAAAGGAGAAAATATCATGAAGTTTGAGGATCTTTCTAAGAGACAATGTATTCTTATCTCTTTAATTGGTTGCGGTGGTTCAATTAAAGATATCAATGAACCTATATCTGGAAGTATTAAATTAATGAAAGAAGCTTTTCTTCTAAAAATGGAAATAACTGATCAATTCCAATATAATTTTGTTCCATACGATTTCGGACCTTGTAGTTTTGAAATTTATGAAGATTTAAATAGTCTGATTAGGGGAGGGATTATTAAAGAAGAAAAAAATAACAATTTTTCGATTTATTCAGTAGCAAGTTCATATGAAGAGGTAGTAAAAAAATTGATAAATAATTTAGACCAAAAAACTAAAGAAACAATTTTAAGAATAAAAAAAGATTTTAATAGACTAACTTATTATGCCTTAATAGCTCATATTTATCATAAATATCCTGGATTTACAAAAGCAAGTAAATTTAGGTTATAAACTTATTAAGATAATATCCTCCTAAAAAGCTATAATTCAATATAGACTATATTTTACTCTTTTTTAGCGTGATCCAAGCAGTACCAAGAATGATCATAAAACCAATCAGAAATAAGATGTCTATTCCAGACTTTCCTCCTTCTAAAATTGCAAAGCCGACCATATGAAAATCACTAAAAAGAAGAGGTATTCCCAGTAAAATAAAAAAAATTGAACAGACCACAAAAAGAGTTTTCCATTCATCATGAAATTTTTGATCTTCTTGGGCATTGAATGTTATAATTTCTTTGATTTCTATTAGTTTTTTATCAATAAGTTTGTATTCTTCATTTTTTCGTTGTATGTATCCTTTTTCTTCGAATTGTTTACCAATATATTGAATTTGACTGCGAGTGAGTCCTGCATTAATAAAATGATTCCATCGAATAGCAAGTTGATTTTTATGTCCTTTACGGAGAACGGTAAGAAAGATACGCTCAGGATGGGAAAGCATATCCTTTTTTCTCATTCCTTTCTTTTTTGTAGGTTAGGTATAAAAATGTACCTACAATCATAAAATTATACTTACCCCCCCTAATCTATTCCTAAGAGAAGAATATTATGCTACTCATTTAAAACACAGAAGGAATATTATTTTTTGATGAGTCGCCAGAGAATGTCTTCGTATGTATCGTTCTTTTTGCCAAGCGCATCAAGAGTTTCTTTCAGTTTTCTAGAGACTTGGATGGTGGTGATCTCTCTCTTTTCTACCATATTTCCTATAGTTAATATAGTTAGGTATTTAAGCTTTTCTTTACTTCATAATTCTATGGTTAATATAGTAACTATAGCTATAATCATTATAGGAATCGTTGTATCCTATTGGCAATATAGAAAGAACAAGCAGTTACACCAGTACGTTCAAGACCTTCAGTCACAGGTGAAAAGTCAGCAGGTGAAGTACGGAAAAAGTTTTGAGCATTTTATCCCGTTTATTCAGGATTTTCCTGCGGATCGGGAGAAGACGGTCTTCTTGGGGATGCCGTTAGATTTTATCGCCTTTGAAGAGGATGCGGTCAAGTTCATTGAGGTGAAGACGGGGCAGTCACAGTTGAGTCCGAAACAGAAACAGATCAAACACCTAATCAAAGAGAGGAAGGTGGAATGGTATGAACTCCGCTACGAATAAAATAAAAGAGGATCAGACGAATGCGAATGTCAAATACATTCGGGATCAACAGCCACAGCAACAATCCTTATCAAAATATGTTCCTGATCTGACCCCTCCTGTACAAAAAGAGTATCAGCATCGGGCGCTTAAGCAACACAACTGGGCAACATATAATTTATCGCAGGAAGAAGAATTTCCCCTTTTTCTTGATCTGTTAAGTAATACGCTTGAGCAATTGCAGACACACCCCTCAGGAACACGAGGAAGACCTCGCTATTCCTTGTATACGATTCTGTTGTGTAGTGCGGTCACGATTTATTATACGTTCTCCACACGTCGTTCCCCCTCGCTTCTCAGGGATTTACAAAAACAGGGAATAATTAGAGCTATTCCTGATTTTAGCACCATCAGACGATATCTGCGCAAACCTGCAGTGACGGATACACTGATTCATCTGATTGAACAAACCGCAACCCTCCTCATTCCCTATGAAACAACCTTCGCAGTCGATAGCAGTGGTTTTTCCTCGTTCAAATTTCATCGCTGGGTGCACGCACGCTTAGACAAACGCGAACGGATTCGGGATTTTAAAAAAGCCCATATCTGTATCGGCGTCAAAAGCGGGATCATCACCGCAATTGCAATAACAGACAGTAACCATGCGGACATCAAATGTCTCCCTACGCTTTTGAATACGACCAAGAATAATGGGTTCACGATCCTGGAAGTCGTTGCGGATAAAGCATACAATAGTCGCGAACAATACAACTTCATCCACAATCTCGGCGCAGTCCCCTTTATTCCGTTCAAGAAAGGAAGCACAGGACGATCCGCAGGATCCTTCATCTGGAAACGCACCTTCCAAATCGAAAAAGAAAACCCCGACTACTTCTACAACCACTATCATCAACGCAGCACCGTCGAATCCTCCTTCTCCAGCGTGAAACGCAAATTCTTAGACTTCACCCGCGCCAAAACCGATAATGGTCAAATCAACGAAATCCTCCTCAAATACCTCTGCCAAAACCTCTGTATCCTTGCGCGCGTCATCCACTTCCAAAAACCACTCCAACCCCCGAATAATACCACAGAATCCCATTAAAACCACAAGGCTAGAACAGACGAAAGCTATATAAGCAGCAATTAATGTCTCACCCATCAGAACTATGGAATTACGCCCACTCGATACCCTCAATGAGGCACGCGGAAAAAACGTTCTTGTCGAACTTAAAAACGGCAAACAAGTCATCGGTAAATTACGCTCCTTCGACATTCATGTTAATACTGTCTTAGAGAATTCTGAAGAAAAAGAAAATGGCGAGATCAAGCGCAAACTCGGCACCGTGTTTATCCGGGGAGACACCATTGTTTTTATTTCCCCTGCCTGAAAGGAACTGAACCATGACGAAAGGAACACCAGCGATGGGAAAAAAGTCCAAACGGACGAAATATGTCCAGCGCTGCAGACGCTGCGGTCAACGCTCCTATCATGTCCGTAATGGAAAATGCGCGCACTGCGGGTACGGCGCAAGCGCGAAACTCCGCAAATACGCGTGGCAAACAAAATGGCGCGGGAAAACCAAACGAACGAAACACCGACCAAAACTATGACAAAACCCCTTGTCCTTGAGCTGAAAGCATTACTTACCTATATTCTTAACAGCGACAATACAAAATTACGCGTCAAAACATTGGAATTTACCATGGAACTATTATCGGAACTGGAAATGGACTGGCGTCCTGCAGAACAAGCGCTCAAAGAAGAACTGAAAAAACACCATGCGCAGGCAGATGACCTTATTGAAACAATCCTTGACGCCGTGAATAAGGAAGAATACGGGAAAAAATAACCGTCTTTACCTTTATACGATCATTTAAATATCCTTTCTTCTGTAAAAAAACAGGTGCATTCCCATTTGAAAAAAGGCCAGGTGATCATTCTCCTCTTTGTTCTTCTCATAACACTCTCCTTACTTCAGATGACGCTTGCTCTTAATTTCGGTGACCAAAGCCCGGACAGCGGTGAAGCAGACAGCGGCAGGAACACCGGAACATTCAACAGTGAAAGCGGCAGCTACACGAATACGCAAACAGAAGACAACACCTATTATGCTATCGAACGCAAAAAAAATACGGCTGCGAGCGCAAACCAAACCCTTCTCTTTAACGCAAGCTATTATCTCACAAACACCTCGCTTACCATCACAGCCATCAACGGCACCATCAGTTACTGCCACGCGCAAAAAAAGGATGACGGCTGCGACAGCTCAACCAATGCAGAAGGAACACCCCAGCGCATGTATCTCCTTCTCCAAAACAGTTCAAGCCAAAGATTCATTACGGTTGGAGAACTCTTCCCTACTTTAGATAATACCAAACGCACGGCAAACTGGAGTCTGCCCGCGAACGCACGCTTCACTGATTTTATCAACAGCAGCGGATTCATCACCCTCATCATTCCCTTTCTCTGGAACGGCAGCGGACGGTCATCCTTCCTCAATGACCATACGAATCTGACCATCTCCTCCGATGTCCAGCCCAGTGTTTTTCTCTCGCAGCCAGCGCCTAATTATCAGCGCAACGGCACAAGCCTGATCACGTTCGTTTGCAACGCAACAGACGATCTTGGATTACAGAATATGACCCTGTATCTGGGAAGAACTAATGGAAACTTTACCCCTAATATCACGACTACAATCACGGGAAGAACAAATACCTCGCAATTTAACCAGACGCTTCCTCATGGAGATTATACCTGGGGCTGCAGCACCTTTGACACGAGAAACCCTGAGCGCTTTACATCCACGAACGCGACAATACATATTGCCACCAATCTCAGCATCAGCACTACCCAATGCACGCCCGCTCCCGCCTATCTCTCCCAAACCATCACCTGCAACGCTACTGTTCTTCATGACGCAGACACCGGATTCAGTGTTGCTGTGAATCTTACCTATCCCAATACCACGATCATCAGACAAACGCTAACCAATCAAAGTACCGTGTACTCTTTCAGTTTTATTTCTGCAACACAAAACGGCACTTATGCTATTACCTGGGCGGTCAACGACAGCACCAACAATACCCTCACAAACACAACCACGCTCTCTGTCAGCGACGGCACTGCACCAACGATTCTTCTTACAGCGCCAGAAAACGGATTGAATACGTCCCAGACCACACTCAATTTTACGTTTAACGCGCAGGACAATCTTGATCCTAGCACCAACTGCACCCTGCTTCTTGACCAGACAATCAGAGGAACAAATACAACGACCCTCAACGCGGTCCAGACACTTTTTTCTGTGCCGAACATTGACGCGGGAGCGCATACATGGAACATACGCTGCAATGATTACGCCAACAATACCAATACAAGCGTATCCAGAAATTTTACGATTGATCTTGACGCCCCGCAAATATCCTCCTTTCTTATTGCGCCCACAACAGAAGCAGCGCTTGACCCTGGTGTCCTCATATCTGTCAACGCGACCGTAACAGAAAGAACAACAACAATTCATCAGGTTCTTTTTCAGTACAAACTTAATACAACAGATGCCTATACCTCTGTGCCTATGACTTTCTCTTCCAATGTTTATACAACCATAGTGAATCTCAGCAGCGCAGGAGGATATAATCTCCGCATCTTCGCCAATGACACGGTCGGGAATACCAATATTAGTGCGATGATGAATATTTCTGTGTATCCTGACACGACATGGAATACGAGTACGCTTATCATCACAAAAACAAGCACACGAACCCAGTACAATGACTCTATCTCCCTCATTACCATCCAAAATACCGGAGATACACAACTTCATTTTAGTTTCACCTCTAACTATTCTGACACAACATTCAATCCAGGCACCCTTACGCTTAATCAAGGAACAAACACCACCATCAATATCACGCTCTTCACTCCTGATACAAATACGGTTCTTCTCTTTAACATCACCATCAACGCGACACCTGATGCCCATCCATCCACTCTTCTTATTCAAGCGAATATTACTCTTGACGCGGACGCGTTCCTCAACGCTACCTTTATCCAGCTACCATCCGCGTTCCGGCAAGATGACAAGGAACTTCCCTTTACAGCCCAGCTCCGGAACAGCGGACAAAAAAACGCGACCAACATCACCTTCACCTATCTTCTTCCAGAAGGGTGGATTAATACATCAGGGAATACCACCCTTATTCTCCCCGATCTGGGCAACAATGCGACCATCACCAATCCTATCAAAATTCATATCCCCTTAAATGCGACACTGGAGAATATCACAATACAATTACGCGTTACCGGACAGACACTTAATGGCACAGACCTGCGTCTTCTCGGCAACACGTACGAAGAGAGCGTTAATGACACGATCCAGGCGTTTGTACCGCAACAATCTCCTACTCTCTTAGCCGCGGATATTCCTCCTGGAAGGAGACGCTCTGTACCAGAACAGGCAGCGGCAGCGCCCCTATTGCCTGCGGAAATTCTTTACACCACAGAAACGATTCCCCTGATCAGACAGGGCACCAGCAGAATTCCGATCCAGATTACGAATAAATATCCTGATACCACTCTCGAGCATATCACGATCCAGCCGCAAGGTCCGCTCCGCGCCTATATTCACCTTATCCCCTTCTACGCACAACAAAACAGAGTAATTACCACGCAGGATATCACCACGAAACCAGGAGAAACAACCGCCCTTCAATTCCCCCTTACTCCTGAACAGACCTTCAGAACTGATCCGCGCACACACGATAGTGTCGCACTCACTTTTGACAGACCTGCGCATATTATTACCCTGCCCACAGGCAAAGCTGTTATCCTTGATGCTATCCTTAACACAACAAATACCCTGACCATGCAACTTACGAATCTGACCAAAGATCTTGTTACCCTGCATGCGTCCCTCTTTGCATCCCCAGAAGAAGACAAAATTTATTACGCGGAAAACAGAACGTACGCACTTCAGATCACCACACTTCCTGCTCTTTCATCGCCGGCCAATATTACCCTGCTCATTCAGGGAGACCTTATCAGCATCATCCCTGCACAAACAGGCTATGCTTTTAAAAATTACACAGAATACCGCACCCTCACCTTTTATGAAGAGCCTGCATTGATCGCGTTCCCAGCGCCCCTCGTGACCTTCACTTCTTTTATCCGGCATCGCTGGAGTATTTTTCTTTTAGAATTCATTATTATCTTCATACTCATATATGCTTTCATTACTCCCTCCCTCCGCAAGCAACACCCTGCCTCATGGAATCATAAAGATTATATGCTTGCCTCCCTTAAACATGCGCATCACATCACCCATCCCCGCCATGCCAAAAATAAACCCAACACGTTTAAATAAAGCAGCGATCCCATCATCCAAACGCGGAGGTGCCGGAGTGGCCAAACGGGCTAGGCCTAGGACCTAGTGGCTTAGTGCCTACGCAGGTTCGAATCCTGTCCTCCGCACTTATGCTTTTACAAACGTGACATTCGGCAGATCCCTAAACCCTTCTTCACCCATAAGAAATCGCATTTGATTCTTAAACAAAAAATACATACGCTGCACAAGTGTAATAAAATAACTAGTCATCATATCCTTCCCTTATTTCTTTCATGACTTCTTTCGTTGATCTTTTAAATTTGAAAAATCCGAAAAGTTTACTTAAATCTTTTTTTTATTCATAACATTAACTCTTTTATTTAGTATAAACTATAACCCCTATATGAAACTATCTTCATTCTCCCTCTTACAAATCGTCGTAGACCTTCTTTCTATGACCAATTCTTAGCACAATAATCTTTTTTCCAGAAATTACAATATCCAATACTGCCCGAAAGTCCATTATCCTTAACCGCCAGAGTTTATGCCCTTCAAGACGCTTGACATGGGCGAACGGATTTTCGCGAATCGCGTATATTTTTTTTAAAATAATCTTTGCTTCATTTTTATCTAACTTTTTGAGAAAGTGCTCTGCCTTCTTTGTTATTTCAATTTCATACATCTTAATCCAGAGCGATTCCCAGTTCTTTTGCTACGACTTCAATTGGTTTTGTTTTCCCCTGACGCACTTCTTCTAACGCTTCCTGGATCTCACGAATCTCTTCTTTACTTAATGATTCTTCTTCGACTTCATCCATCAGGCTATTCAATACTTCCTCATAGGATTCACGCTCATGCTTCTTATATGATTTTAATCTGTCTAATGTTACTTTTGATAACTGGACTGTTGTTTTTTCCATGTTATATAGATACTATAACTAGTATATAAGTTTATTTATTCTCCCTCAAAATGCACTAAAGCAAACGTTTTGTAGCCTTTCGCTTCCAATTTCTTCCTTCCCTGCAGATCGGGCAGATCAATAATAAACGCGCATTCAACCACTTTTCCACCACACTTCTCTACTAAATCGACTGTTGCTAATGCGGTTCCTGCGGTTGCCACAAGATCATCAATAATAAGAATATTATCGCCGAAACGAATCGCATCTTCATGCATTTCTAAGGTATCCTTTCCATATTCTAATGCATACTCTACGCGTATTGTTTTACGCGGCAATTTCCCTGCTTTCCGCGCGGGAACAAAACCCACATTTAATTGATGCGCCAACGCGCCACCAACAATAAATCCGCGTGATTCAATGCCAACAATCTTATCAATCTTCATTCCCTTATAGCGGTCCACTAAGGATTCCATGACCACTCTCCATCCTTCCGCGTCCTGCATTAAGGTCGTAATATCCCTAAACATAATTCCTTTCTTGGGAAAATCAGGAATCGTTCTGATCTTTTCTTTTATTTTTTCTTCATTTGATTGTAATGCGCCTGCTTTGATTTTTTGGATGGCGAGGATTAATACTTTTTTTACTTTTTCCGCATTCAGATGCATGGTATGTAAGACTTCTTCGAACGTGACGGGAGGACGATCATCAAAGATACAATCATAATCAGTTGCCATCGCGACAGATTGATACGGAATGTTTACTTCATTCGCGAGAAAGACTTCTGGGCATGTGGACATATTAATAATATCCGCGCCCCACTGACGAAACATCGTACTTTCCGCTTTTGTTGAGAATCTTGGGCCTTCAATTGTGACGACGGTTCCTTCTCTGTGATGGACAAGTTGTAATTCAGTACAGCAGGACGAAAGAAGATCACGCAACTGCTTATCAAACGGGCGCGCCATCGGCGTATGGACCACGTTGCCTGTAAAAAACGTCATTTCACGCTTTTTGGTAAAATCAATGCACTGATTAGGGAAAACTAAATTTCCTGGCGCAATATCCGCGCGCAAGGAACCGACTGCTGTTGCTGCAATAATATGCGTACATCCTGCTTTCTGTAACGCCCAGATATTCGCGCGAAAGTTCACCTGCGTTGGCGGAATCTCATGTTGCTTTCCATGACGCGCAAGAATAACGACATCTATTCCATCGATCTTTCCACAGGTTAATGAAGATGAAGGATTCCCATATGGCGTGTTTATCTCTTGTTGTAACGCGCTCTGTAAAATCTGCGGATCATCCAATCCAGAACCCCCAATAATCCCGATTTTTACCATACTCCTGCAAACGCCCAATAATTAATAAATGTTAGCGTTCCGAAATGTGTATAATTTTCCGCGCAAACATCGGCTATAAAAATTCTCTGACCGACAACAAACTTTAATAACTTTAAGAATGTATAGCGCTCATGGCAAGAAGAGAAATCAAAGAAAAGAATATTCTTGATGAATTTGTCATTGATTTTTGCAGGATCATTGAAAAGCACTGTAAATACATCATATGCTCCGGATTTGTCGCAATCGCTCACGGCCGTTCCCGCGGTACAGAGGACATTGATATGCTATGCGAACCATTAAACATAGAACAATTTAAAAAACTGCATAAGGATTTAATAACATATTCTTTTGCGTGCTTATACGGAAACGACCCTGCCCTGTTATTTAATGATTATCTTGTCAAATTTGACAGCTTGAGGTATATCAGAAAAGATACGATGCTCCCGGAAATGGAAATTAAATTTGCCCGGGATTCTTTAGACCTGCAACAGATAAAAAACAGGATAAAACTGCCATTAACAAAGTTACAGGTATTCTTTTCAACAATAGAGTCAAACATCGCTTTCAAAGAGGAATATTTAACATCTGAAAAGGATATGGAAGACGCAAAACACTTAAGACTGATTTATGAGGGCAAAATCAATGAAAAGGAGATAGAACGGATAAAAAAAGAAATCCGGAGATTAAAATTATGAGAACAAAATCCCATGAAGAACAGATAGAACGCTGGGCGAATTTTGTAAAAAATAACCCTGATAAATGGAAACAGGAACACACCCGGTTTATCAACGCGCAGATAACAAAAGCAAACGAATTTTACAGAACATTGCCTGTGGAAACCGTTAAAAAATTAAGAGGCATAAGGTAATGGATTACCATCAATCATAAAAATGAAAAAATGTACGGGATATTTTTTTAGATATTAACCATCACCGCGCATTATTTTCTGCGCAAAACGCCGACGTACCAAAAAAAATAAGTCTAACAACTTATTACCTGCTATAATAACGGGCGATGAATAAGAATTTATATAACCTGAATGGTTATGTAACACTTACTATACTCTTTCTTATTTATTCCTTTACTAATTCCTTCGGTATCTCAAGTTTCTTTTCGGAAAACACAATTTCCTCACATTGCGCAACAGCTTCCTGACATACGCCCATCATTTTATTATAATTTTGCCCTACTTCTTCAATTTTAACTGCTGAGCCATATCTCGCTTTCTCCCTTTCGTCCACATCTGATCTTGCTTCCTTCTCTTTGTAAACCATTATTCTTTCAATAAATTCATCACCATACTCAATTAATCCCTTATCCTTAGCGTATTTGAGAAAGAGCGCTGTACACCTCTGGCTTCTGCTTTCTACTCCAAATCTGGATAAAATAGCTAAAGCACAATAATACAACGTATAAAACCACTCTTCCGGGATTTTATAATCAAACCCTTTTTCCCGGTAAAACTTACACAGTTCCAAGTTCCTTTTTGCCTTCACAATATATTCTTCCGCTTCTTTGCTGTTTTGCCCGATTAAAAGAAGACCCTTGTGTTTCCTGCCTTTATTTTCATCCCTTAAAGCAGAAATAAAACATTCTTTTATGTTTTCTTCCATCATTTCTGCAGTCCGCTGATAAATTCTACAAATTTCTCCTGCCCGAATAAAACAACTCCTTTTTTCAAAGCGTCCAGAAAAGCTTTATTTTGTTTTTTCAGTTCCTGCCTGAACTCGTTCTGAGTAAAATTTATCGCGTGAATTTTCTTCGCCTGTGTCCCCTGTATTTTCAGCACCAGATCCTCAATTGCAGACAAGTTCTTTTCAGGGGCAACCCCAATAATATCAATATCATCCGCTTCTGCCGGTGAATGCAGGATACTTCCATAAAGAATTAAGAAATCAACCTCTTTCTCCAGGCTCGCAAAATTTACCATCCATCTTCTCTGTGCCAACGCTTCTTCTGCCAAATATAAATTCATTGCTTTTTCAACCAAAACATTGTCCCAGTTTATTTTAATTATAAAAACACCTGTTTTACCCTTCCCTACAGACTGCAAGATAATATACTTATCCGCTTCTAATTTTTTTAGTATTTTCCATATTCCAACGCGGCTCAGACCACGCTCTTCAGCAATAGATGTTATCGTGTGCGTTCTTGAAAAATCTTTCAGCAGTATTAAGAGTATCCTGTTTGCCTGTTTTACTGTTACCATATTATTAACAATTATTAACTATTAGTTAATATATAAAGATTTCGATCTAAAAACAGACGTTATCCTTTACAAGCGTATTATTACCATGTAGGGGGTAAAATTTAATATTGTTCAACACCGCGCATTATTTTCTGCGCAAAATGTGCGCGTATCCATGTCACTGCTAGTAAACAGACTATCATCATTATACCTGGAATAACAATGGACGTGCCAGCCCAGAGAAAAATAAAGATTAACATGACCATAATCGTAATTACCTTATTTAATAGAATAAAAAAAATAAGCCAGCCAAGCAATGAACGCAGATGCTTCCATCCGAATTTGACATTCTGTATGAACGCTTTCTTATGGACAAGACTGATCACATAGATATAACTCCAGACAATAAGAAGTATTCCCAGAAGTACAAAAAAGAAGAGCGAGAAATCACCATCACCCACTAAAAAATAAGATAAAAACGAAAAGAAAGTACTCATAAACAGATACGCAAAAAAAAATAAGACGATAAAATATTTTAAAAAATAAAATAAACGCACTTGTGCAACGCTTGACCATATTAAAAACGTACAAATACCCATAATAATAAACAAGCCTATCGGAAGAACTACTTTCGCGACAAACATTCCTTTTGTCACCGCTTTATCAACTCTATCAATCTGCGCACTCGCCGCGCCGTAATCATACGTTGTTAAGTTTTCTGCCGCTAACTCATTCTGTAACTTCGCAAGATCTGGCGCTGCGTGCTGCAAATCAAGAATTGTCGCTTTTGTGTAATCACGGACGCCTAACAGGAGAAGAAGAACAAGAACTACCTCAATTATACTTAATCCTAACGGATACCAGGCATTATTCTTTTTCATAGGCGCTAACTAATCGACAGATGAATATTATTCTGTGAGTCTTTTTCCACAGTTACAGTATACTTTTCTCCAAAAAAGTCGAAAACAACAGGGGTATTGAATTTTAACGTAGTTTCTTGATCTTGTAACTGCGTCTTATAATGCTGTATCCCTATTTCTAAGAGCTCTTTCGGCAGCAGTTGACGGGCTTTTATTCCTGTACTGCTTATTTCTGTTATGAGCAGATAATGCCCTATATAATCAGCCTCAAGCGAAGGCGCGATATACACATTTCCCAGACCCTTTGTAAACTCATCATACGAATCATAAGAAGGTGGCGTAATCTCCACATGATCCCCGGTCAATTTTTCAAAACGGCCATAATCTTTCAACTGATTCAGATCAATAATACGGTGCGCCCAATCCTTCTGCGGCAATACTATTTCCCGTTTTGGATAGACAAGAATATTATACACCTTATCTTCCACACTTAACTGTATTTTTTTGTTATATTCTGTCTGTACCACCTTATCTGCCTGATAAAACGGTATGTTCATGCGCTTGTCTTTTTCTCCCACTTCGCGCATTTCAACCCAGGATAATATTGCCACTTCTGCCTGGTCCCCCTTATTCGCGACGACAATATAATGCCCTAAATAATTCTTCTTTACCGGAGCAAGTTTTATCTTATTTGAAATCAGCGCATCATAATCAAAATCTTTTACCACATCATTCATTTGTATCTGGTCTTTTGGAAGTTTTTCTGCCACCGCAGCAAGATTGCCTTTCTCGCTTTTCAGATCCCAGATCACGTGTGTATTTTCAGGATCAACACGAATGATCCGATCAATATCCCTTGTTACACTCTTTCTTGCCTTCGTAATAATCTCTTCTGCTTTCGATTCAAAATCTTTCTTTTCATAGCTTACTTCTCCTCCGTCTGTATTGATAACCAAAACAAGATTATCATACGTTTTATACTGTAAAATGCTCTTCATCCCTTTATCAAATGCGGATTCATCATTGTTCAACTGACGCAATTGGACAAACAGATTAAGCATGACATCATTAACTCCGTCCTTATTAGGACTCCATCGCGGCAACGCTTTATCCCCCTTATTCCAGACCCACCCCCCTAATTTAGGATCAAACTGTACTGTTATACGTCCACCAGCATGACCTGTAACTGAAGGATCAGTAATATCAAGAACATAAGATGTCGTCAGCAGTTCAGATTTAGGCAGTACTCCTTTTTGTCCTGCAGGTGTATACCCTACCAGATCACCATACATATTCGCAAACGCGAGAATCTTCGGAACATAACATCGTGTTTCGTGTGCTTTAATCTCTGGATGAATATCCGCCCACGTAATGCGGCTTCCTATCTTATTTACCGCGCGCTTAATCGCATCACACATCCTCCCTTCCCCGTCATTATACGCGGCGATCCCCGCGATCTTCACATCTTCTGGATCTAACGTATATGTAATCCCCTTACAATGACTTACTGCCCTCTCTTTCTGTTTTAACAAATTCTGTGCACCGGGAATTGCAACTTCTGGTATCAACCGCCCATCTGGACTACACTCCTTAGAAGTACATACACAACACTTCCCCTTTTTTTCTAGATCAGCCGGACAGTCTATAATCATTGTATCCTTTTCAAAACACGTTCCTGCGGCGGAAGTCTTAATAAACTGCATCAGCCCTGCCGCACCTGCCAAATTCTCTCGCCCATCCAATACCTTCGCATTCGCACTAGATTCTCCCGCCATAATTCCCAATAAAATAGCTTGTTCATACGGATTCAATGACGCTTTTTTCACCACATCCACATAACTTACATCATCATTTCCTTTAATGATCCGTTGTTTAATAATCGCAGCGCTACCTAATGTCTTTAATTCATCCTTACAATCAAACGCTTCCAATTGTGCATTATAATCTGCAGGAATTCCACTTACTGCCGCATCAGGAAGAATCTTTTCTGTACATGTATTGCCGTCAATATGCGATTCAAACACACAGTTGCTTCCAATACTCTCACATAATATTTTCTGCGCGTCCGCATCACCCTGTTTTACCCAACTATCGCAAGCACCATACGTTGGCACTTTCTTCTCGTAACAAAACCCGCTTGGCGCAGCACTACTCAATTTCATATTAATCCAAATATTCTGCCTTGATAAAAGTGATTTATCTTCAACCCAATTACAATCCCCTATTGCCAAACATTCTGCCTGCGCACATTTATCCCCCTCTACTGAATCATCAGCAGTACATGTTTTGCATTTTCCCGCATGCGTTTTTTTTGCAATAACATATGTTATTTTATCGGGCATATATTTTGCGACAACGTCTTTTCCGCTTTCATCCAAAATAACGAACTGTACTGCAGTCGCCACCTGATCTCTTGTTATTTGTACGGTTTTTGTTGCACTTGGTTTTAACCCTAATAAGAACGGACCAGCCACCACCCCTGTATTCACTTCTTCATTATTAATTACTTCTAATTTATTATTCACTTCTAAACGTGCCTGTAAATCACGCCCACCTCTCAGCTCTTTTGGCGTATGCATATAATCCACCTGTAACGGGTTCGGACTATTCGGATCAAAAACAACAGAAAATGAACGAATAGATGGTGTTGGTTCTTTTCTGCTGGAAAACAAATCATTCGGCCCATTCTCTAATAATAATTCCGAAACCTGAAACGTTTCCAGATTTGCTTTCGCATCACTTGCAACTAAAGTTAATTTCGGCGCATTGATCCATGCGTCCAAGAATAAGTCCCTTATATTTGCATTATCTGCATCAGGAATATCTTTCATCTCCACTTCACCCGCAACTGTATTCCCAATACGACTAAACTCCACTGGCACAGATTTCAATCCTTTTTTTAGAACATAGGTGCGTGCATCATTCTTCTGGTCAGTGAAAACAATCCGTAATTTCTTTTCTTCTGCAATAAAAACAATACGCAGCCCCCCCGGAGCTAACTCTTCTATATGTTTTTCCGCGGTAAAATCAGCAGGAACACCTTCATACGCTTGTTTCAATTCCGCGATCTGCTTATATCCTAACGCTTCATCCAGATATGCCTGCGCACTGACCGTATCATCTAATGACCTCTGCTGGAGATCCATATATGACTTTCCTGCTGCATTTTGTTCCTGTGGATAATTTAATGCTTGAAACTTTTTTATTTCCTCTATAGCACCTTTCTTATCCCCCTCAAAACAGTTTAATTTATCATTGCGTGTATCACTATAACAAGAACCACGATCCACCTGAGCCAGCACATTTTCCATGACTATGCTTAATAAAAGGATTATTATAATAAATTGAATACAATAATTAATTCTGCTCATCAGTAAATATCCTCACACGTATATCCTGTTCCCGCAAAATTAATCTGTGCCTTACAGTCTGCTTTGTTTGGAATAATATCTTTCAATTTCAGATGGTTCTCTAATCCAATCCGTTCCCAATCAAAATTAGGGGATGGATCCCATTTTCTGGTATTATCTGTTGTTTGTTTCGCTAGTTCATAATGTCCCACAATATGCGCATTATCCAACTGTATATTTCTATTATTCGCTATTATTACTCGCAATAATTCTTTCAGTGCATCATATTGCTTAACCGTATACACACTTTTTTTATGTCCATCATTAACGAGTTCAATACCAATCGAATTCGTATTATACCCGCTGACATGATACGCGACAACATTATCTGCCACCATCTGATACACTTTCCCATTTGTATCAATAATATAATGGCTTGATACTTGTTTGGTTTTATCGCTAAAATGAGTTATTGTGTCAGCTAAATTCAATCCGGTATGATGAATAACTATCTTATCCACTGTATTCATATCACGTACTCCTGCTCTTTTATTCTCAGCAGGAATTTCATTTTCCAAATGAGTAATCGACAAAATTGGTTGCTGTCCTGCGCGGTTTGTATTCGCTTGTGATCCTGGAGCAGGGTTTACTTCCTTTTTCACATCTTTCAACTGTTGTAATATTTTATCACGCAATTGATTCAGTTCTTTTAAAATGATATTCCCATCAGTTTTTGGAATTAATTCTTGCCCCGGCGCCACTGGAGTTTGCAAGCCTTTTACTGCGTCCTTCAATGCTGCCTGCGCGTCTTTCACCCGGATCGATGACTGATCCAGCCAGCAGCTTCCCAAACTCTTTCCTGATTCATCATCACCGCACGTCCCTACTTTCACCCAGCGTGTTGTTTCTGCCGTTGGCGGATAGGGATTACACACACGGACAATTCCTGTATTCGTAAATGAGGTCACAAGACCTGGAACGCCGCCGCCGATCGTGGCAGAACCCAGCGCATTTCCTACCCCAATCCCTGCAAGACCTAACGCAGACGCCTGACTATCAGGATTTGGCGTACATTCATCTGCGGTCTTAATATCTTTCTTATTTGCCTGACTTAAGACGACCTGATCATTAATATAATTCACCGCGAACGCGCTTGACGCTTTCCCAAACCCGCATTCAGGAGAATGCCCATTAATTATCACACAAATACGCGTATACCCTTTTGGCGCGACTCTTTGCACCGTGACCTGTGTTGAGGTTCCCAATTCCAGCCTGCTCTCCTGCACGCCTACGCGTTCCGGATCAACCACATACAAACGCGGTAAGCCTAATTCAGGATTATCCATATAGACCGCGTATGTCACCGGCCTGTTCTGCGCCGGAAGATTCGCGTTGCTTAACACCCCCTGCTCATTCGCGTACCCTGTTCCCGCGTAAATATTGTAAAATACCCGATACAACGAATATTCTTTTGCGCCTGCAGTCACGGTTTGTATTGCTATCGGAACGCCCGCGCTTTCAATGTACGGCGCCTCATCAAAGACCGCATCAAACTGCGGCGGATTTTCCGGTTCAGATAATTTATCTAAAATATCACCGACCGCGGGCACTTTTCCATTCACCGCTAACTGGCACACCTGCGATCCAAACTCATTGCTCTTTCCTTTATAGTACGCAAGGGCAGTCGTTGAGTATTCTGAGGTGAAATAATTAAACGAATTTCCCACATTCTTCAAATTCTCACTGAACGTAAAGTATTCCAAACCACCCTGCGGATCGCCAACCCTGCCTGATACCCAGTCAATAATACCGCCTTTCAGATCAAATAAGGTAATGAGCTGACGCCACATTAACTCACACGTGCCGACACTCCGCGCATAATCACAGAAGCCGACGTTTTCGCCTTTTTTCAATTTAATTTCCAAACATCCCTGGTATCCCTCTAATAAACTTTTCATCGCCTTTAATCCCGCTTCAATGCCGGTCAAACAGACGGGAACGACAATGCCCTGCTTATAATTTGGCAAGCATAATAACGCGCCGCCGACAATGCCGGTTTGAATGACATCCTGTACCTGATAACGCCCCCCTAAATTACAACGCGATGGCGGACACATGACGGGGTCACACGCGTTAAATAATAATTTACAATCTTCCGGCTCCATTACATCAATACATTTTGGCTGCAATAACGCATTTGTTAAGGCCTCTTTCTGGAAGCTACATTTGACACTTACATCTTGTGTTCCTTTACCTTCCACTACTAATTGTCCATCCGCAGTACATCGCGGCGCGTCATTAATGACTTTTTCATACCGCTCCAACTGCGCCTTATTCGCCGGCAGATTAATCTCCTTATTTGTATATACCCTATCATCATCACCGCTGCCACATTCAATAACTCCGTTTGCGCCGACATTCCACACTTCAAAATCTTTGACTCGGTTCGTTGCGTATCGTTCATTCACTAAGATATATTCCCCATTTGATCCTGTTGGATAACACACTGCCTGCCCATCAGTCTTGCTGAACTGCGCGGTCACTTTATTATTCGCATAACTCTTTGAATGAATATTCCTATTCTGGTCTGTAACAGCAGATGAACCATATACTTTTATCATACCTGAAGGATTATTTGTTTTTGTGTAAATAAGTATTTTATTATTATCTGGTTTATCTGGTCGCGCTAATAAATCTACCTTCCCTAAAATATTCATATTCGCATTAATCTTATTTTTATCTAGTATAGCTGTATTCGTTAAATCAACATTTTGTTCAATATAGACAGGATCTACATAAAGAATATTCCCCACATCATCTTGCGCAGGACCACTCAATTCTTTTTTTAATTGATTACCTAGACTTACTAAAAATTTAGGATCATTTTGTTTCTCTTGCGGACTCTTTGCAATACGCTCATCCACAAACGCCTGCAACTGTTCTGTAAACATCCGATATTGTAATTGATTTAACCGCACTAATTGAACATTCTCTACGTTCTGCACAGCTCCACTTTGATCTACCGTCGCAATCGGCGCAAACGCTTTTTCCTGATCATTCGCATCCAAACGTAACGAAGGAAGCACAGTTATACCTGTTGTCGCAACAGCCTTCGCCTGATCAAAACGCGCCTGCTGAATCGACTGATATACTGCAAGACGCGCTTGTTCTTCAGAATCCTTATATTGACCCAGATAATTACTGGCTTTCTTAAGCGTATCCACCTGTTTAATCGCTTCATTATAATCCGCGGCTTTCGCTTCCAAACTTGTTGTTTGTAATTTTCCAGTCATAAACCTGACGTAATCTTCATTCTTTTGATTATTGTTGCTTCCAAACTCTTTTTTAATTGCTGCCAATCGCAAGTAATCTTTACAATCATCTGCAGATACACCAACGTTCTTCCGTAATTCCTGGAAGTTTTTGATTGCCCCACATGCTGGCAATGTTGCAGGCGTTTTCCCCTCTAACTGTTTATCCACGCTTTTGATAATTTTTTCATTCGCATCAATCTCTTTCTGCATCTGCGCTGTATTCTGCGCTAAACACTCATCCAACGTTCCAATCTCTCCTTTTGTTACTTTTTCGCTACACTGCTGCTTATAGAACTGCGCCACGCTCTTCCGCGCGAGCGCGCGTTCACCGCCGCCACTTAAGACATTCTTCGCCGTCACAAACCCAAATGTAATCAAACACGCTTTCTTCCATGTTTTGACTAACGAATCCATCATTTTTGTGATTGTATCCAGTTTCGCGATCAGTTCTTTTGTGTCCTTAATCTTCTGCTGCAGCTGTTCCGGTGTCAGCTTAAACGGACGCTCATCTAACCCGATATTCACGCGGAAGTTTGACGTCACCACAGAACGGCCGCCCGCAGGAACCACCGTAATCTGCGCGAAATTCTTTACTTCTGTACTTACCAGCTTCACATCTTTCGATAATGGTACAGGCGGAATCCCCTGCAAACGCGCATCCTGTGACGTATGTTCATCGACGGTAACTTTCGCCACTTCCCCTGTACTGATCGTGACTGTATCTAAATACCCTGGCGCAACCGCCCCCATAAAATACCTGCGTAACCGTACGCTCCCCCCATATATATTTTCTACTTTCCACACAAAATCCTGCCCGTCTTTTTTTCCACCCAGCGCAGTAATTACATCCCCCGCATGCACCGGATCAGTCAGACTTCCCGCAATTTCTAAACGCGCTTCGCTTTTGTCCTTCGCAGATTCCAGCATCACTCCATCCAGCCGTATCTGCACCAGATCATCAGCCAGAAATTCTGTATTCCCAAAACTTGTCCCTTCCCTTAACACCAGATTAACCGCGTCAGTTCTCCCTGCTTTTGTATAATAAAAAAGTTCGAGACGCTGCATATCACTCTGAAAGACCGCACACTGCTGCACATTACGCACCGGACTTCTTCCTTTCTTTATAACATCACACGCAGGCCAGTCAATTAATTTTTTGTTATAGATGTCCGCAAGATGCTCATACGCCTGCTGCACCACGTTCTGCGCGGTCGGATGTTTTACAATAACGTCCTTCAAACGCACAATCGCCTGGCACGCATAATCAAACTGCACTTTTGCCCGATCATCAATATTCGGACAATACACGCGTTCTAATGCGTCAGCTTCACCCTCTGTCAAAGGTTTGACCTGCAATGCTGCTCCTGAAGGCGTTGCCAGCACTGTTCTCTCCAGTATCTTTTTTTCGCCAGACTGCACATGCTGGATCATTACCTTCTGTTTTGTCAGCGTTAATCCGGTTATTTTCCTTAAGCTATCGTACTGCTCGTCTGTCAGCGAGGGAAACTGCGCTTTGACATCCTCTGCTTTCACCTGTGTTCCCTCGCCCTTAGGAATATCCTTTACCTGCCATTTTGAATTCGGGAAGAGCGGCGCGTCTTTCACCGGACGAATCTCATAATTTTTCCCATCAACACTAATTATTAATTTCGCCCGGTCACGCGGCGTCTGAATATCATCCAACCGTAACGCGACTGTATCCTGAAAGACATTTCCCGTATATCCTAATCGGATGGGACGCGATACCTGGTTCTTTTCCAGACGCACCGTCGCGACAGGAACACCCGCCGGCGCTTCCGCAGGACTAAACAAGGAAATCGGCAATAAATCCTTATTATACACTACTAACGTCACAGAATTATCATCAATACGCGTCACACGCACATAGCCGCGTTTATTAAAAATATTATTCGGCGTCTTATCTGTTTCCGGTTTCAAAAAAGATTTCTCGTCACTCTGCTGCGGCAGCCATAATGTCTGTTCGGCAATCCCAAATAATCTGTCCGCTGTATCCAAGACAATCTTCGCAGTAAAGTCTAATGGAATCGTCCTATTTTCCGGGAACGCGGACTCATTACGAATACGCGCCAAAAAGACAATCATCCCTCCTAAATTATGTAACGAAAACTCGCCCCGCTGCGGACGGATATAATTAAACCCGCGCACATACGGACTGGATTTATTGACTGTAATAATCACTTCCTTAATCGGTGGAACAGCATCTAATCCTGAGAGCGGATCACGCTGCTGCGCATCACCAGTAAAAGCAGACGCCAGCGACCCCAGATGTGACCCTTCTAACTGTAAAAAAACAGGCATATCTTGCTTTTCTAATAAGGATGAACGCACCACCTTTGGCTCGTAATTTGACACATACACCATAATCGATTCACCTGCATCCATGTCCGAACCGAATAAGGTGCTGTAAATTGACTCACGCCAGCGCACGTACGGACTTGTCACATCCTGCTGAAAGAACGCGCTCTCCAACCCAGACGTATACCCCGCGTACGGCCCCTGACTGTATGACCCATACTGCGGCACGCTTGTAACAGGGGCACTCGACTGCTGTGACGCGTCAAACCCGGAACCGCCTGCAAAGGGCGACTGCGCAGACCCAAACGGCAGGGTAACTAATAAAAAGATACACAGCCACACTGAGATCATTCGCTGTTTCATATCGCCGGCCTCTTAAAATTCGGATGCTGACTGTTTGATCCCAACGCCAGCTGAATCTTACTCAACTCTTCCATTGACGCGGGAACCTGATCCACCAACCCATACAAACGCAACGGACGATTGGACGCAAGATCAGCAATCTCAAATGTTTGATCAAAGGACGCGCCGCCCGTCATCACAGTTGGCAATTCAACCGATGGAATTTCTGTTGTAAAACATTTCTGATCTGTATGAAAAAAACCAGACAATCCCGCGGCAGGGACATCCACGCAGTTTTGTACCGTGCGTTTTTGCGTGGTAAATGGGAACGTCGCGGAACGAACAATAAACGAATCAATATGATACGAACCAGGCGCGAGCGTTATCGTTTGTTTCTGACTACATTTTCCGCCAGTACAGATTCCTGACTCACATCCCGCGTCTTCAGTACAACGCGCAAACTGACAACGCCCGCTTGTACACGCTAAACCAGGCCCGCAGCTCTCTTCAGACTTACAGGACGCGCCCTCTTCCTGATACGTAAAATATTCCCGGATGGATGGATCATCAAGATTCTGGAACGTAAAGGTAATCGCCTCTGAACTGTACGGCTGACGCACGCTTCCCGTATTCTTTTCTACGACCGCGACCTGCACTTCTTTTTTGTAGAACGGATTCATTATGATCGTTACGTCCTGCGGCGCTTCTGTATTTGTAGAAATAATCGCTTTCCCTTTTGCAAACCCCTCTTTTGTTGTTTCTACAACCCCGTTCAGACAACGAGGAACCTGTACGATCGCAGAACTTTTCCCTATCCCCGCGCTCCCTACTGGACACGACGCAGTTGCGCACTTAAATTTCACATCTACATTTTCTAAAGGAAGAAGGCTTCCATCGGGTGTTGCGGCCATTGTATTCACCCGCACCGCGCGGTCATTAAATGCGCACATAAACGAACTTGTTTCAGGAATCTCAGAAGGAGGCACGTTATTTTTCCTGGGAACATTCCGGTCAATAATCACTTCTGTCGCGAACTGAAAGACAAATCCCTGCTGATCGTGCAGCGTAATAACGACCGGATACTTTATGTTATACAAGAAATGATGATTCGCGATACAGAAGAATGAGGAGACTGCGCGCGCGACAATATTATTCGATTTTTGCGACACAACATCCCCCTTCAGGATATCACCCTGGCTTGGGGTAATATCCACTAAAGTAGGCCATAACGGAGAATATAATGCGTTGACGCTAATATCCTGATGCGAACCTGCTAACACATCGAAGGTTAAATAATCTAACGCGGCGCTTGGCTGGTAATCTGTTCCTTTCACCTGCATCGCCGCCGTATTCTCAAAAATAACGGTCTTTAACCGGTTTACTACCTGTGTCTTCGACCACATCTCTTCAGAACACGACGTACTCGTCCCTGAAAACGGAATCTCCGGATCATACGCGATTAGCATATCAATCGTTTTGTTTTCTAAAAATGTTTTTTCCATCTCTGCATGAAAAATTTCTAATGCGACATTTACCATCGTCCCGAACTGTGTCTCTATTTTTCCTAACGCGCTATGCAACGTAAATGTTGTATCATGGATCGTCAAGGTCATCGGATACTGCACGACTGTATTGACCTGATTATTACTTATCGTCACCTGCACCTGCGGATCGCCTGGAGAACGCCCAATCTGCACGTCTTCTGTTGCTAACGTATCCACACACGATCCAAAACGGGAAGCAACATACGATGCGATATCATTTTCAATTGAGACAGTCGATGGAATATGTACTTCCGGAATTCCATTCCCCTGTTCACGAAACCATAATGGGACGCGTAAGGATGATAAGGGAAGAATTGGTAAAACTGATGGAATCGGCGTAAAGGGTGACGTTGGAATATGATCTGTTTGTAGATTCAAAAAACCGCCCTGCGAACCAATCGCATTCAGCGCCTCTTTTGTTAAACTATCCGCACATCCGTCTACTTCCTGAACAACAGGTTTTACCCGCGCGGGAATCTGCGTACGTTCTGCAATTGATAAATCTGCGACTGATTTCACCTGCACAGACTGATACGCATAATAAGAAACAACCGTTATCAATAACACGATACCTAAGAGTACAAATAGCGTCACCTGCCCCCTTTTTCCCATACAGAAAACTTCGTTTGAGACTATATAAATATAACGCTGAAACCTCTCTTAATCTATTCAATTTCTCTTCAGATAATACTCTACTCGCATGTTCTGATAAATCTTTCCGATCATTCCCAGATTCGTTAATGATTCTAATATCTCCTCTTTTTTTATCTGTTCCCAATTTGTTTTTGATGAGAAAGGATATACCATAGAGATCATCAATCAAAAATAAGGGGAAAGTTTACAATAATATCCACTACAACTGCTTCGCCCGCCACCCTCTTGTAATTAAATCAAAAAATGGGCCCGCCCAGATTTGAACTGGGGACCTCCTCGACGTCAACGAGGCGTTATCCACGGATTTCCTTTCAGAGGAAGTTGGCCGCTAAACTACGAGCCCAATAATGAAAAGAAATAGGGATTCATATTTAAAGTTTTGCAGAGAGAAAAAGCCGCTAGAGGGAATTGAACCCCCGACCCCGAGTTTACAAAACTCGTGCTCTACCTCTGAGCTATAGCGGCGATAACATGAGAGGCACGAGCAATTGTTTAAAAAGATTATGGAAGAATTGCTTCTGCAAGAACAACAGTCCCTTTCTGATGTTTTGGAACATACGGACAGTTTTGACACCCGTTTCCACAACAACTCCCCTGTTGTATTAAAAGTTCACGACTTAAGGGTTCAGCTGACATCGGTTTTTTATTATGAATAAGAATAAAAGAATTACTGTACACGCTGCGCGACACGCACCACACACGTTGTCACCGGATATAATTTCTTCGCGACGGTTTTCATATCACGCTGCACTGCGCCACTAATCACTTCCCCCATAAACTGACTGTAACTCTGCTTCCTCGCAAGCTCAGCCATCCAGGTACGGATATCTTTCTGCATCTGGGACAAAATAGATTTATGCGTACGCGTACGCGTCAACAACAGCGGTTTCACTTCCACATGCACCTTATCACTGGTTGCAACGATAAATGAAACGTCAATCTTTCCTTTCGCTTTTTTTGTCATACGCCGCACATGCGCATTCAACATCTCATATCCCGTCAGTGCAGTAAACCCCTGATTATTCCTTACTTCATTCACGACAAATTTCACTTTTGCGTTCTGCTTCTTCGCATCATGCGTTAATGCCATTAAATTCGCCTCAATACATTTCCCAACCGCCTGCTCTTGTTCAAAAACATAGGTTTCCCCTAAATGCACCTGATTAAATTCTTTTGGAGCCATAATCGCCACCCACTTTTTCTTTCCTTTTTTTAAGGCTGGCTTCTCCATCGCCTTATCTTTCTTCTGATCAGGGGCTTCCTGCGCTGGCGCTTTCGCTTGTTTTTCCTTTTCCATCTTAACCAACCACTAACCTGGCCTTATCTGCGCTGTATGCCCAGTCCGCAGCCAATACTTTTGTCCGCTTATAGTATTTTGTCAACCGGCGGATCTTTGATTCTGTTAACATCAAACCACGCCGGACCGGCATGTCTTGTTTATTATTTTCTAAATGTTTTAATAGTGCGATCTGTTTTCTGATAAGCGCGACTAAATCTTCCGGTAATTCCGGCGCGAGTTTATGTTCTGCTAAAATTTTTGTGATCTTCTTCTGTGTTAATTTCTGCACATCAGGAATACCATAACTGTCCCGCAGGACCATCCCAATCACACTCGCAGACTTGCCTGTTTTCGCGATTTTAACCACTAACTGCTCAATTTCTGCGGCAGAATACGAAACCCACTGCTGCGCGTTTGATACAGCAGGTTTTTTTGACCCTGATTTCCCCCGTTTCCGGGAATGCATTTTTGCCATGTGTTTTCCAGAGCTGGATAAGCCGTATAACCGATCCAGTCATGAATGGGCAATTGGACGGGGTATATAAAGGTTACCGCGACTTTTTTCGCATCAAGCGGAATACAAGAATTATCCCTGCAGTTAAACACAGAATGCCAACCAAGACACGATCGTTATGACGCAAAAAGACAATCCCCCAACGGACAATCATCTGCGGCGGAACAAAAGTATAGATACTACCAACAATAAGTAAGACAATTACTGCAACAATCTCTTTTGTTTTCATTTCTTCTGCACCTTCCAGACGAGAAATGTCCACAGACCAATATTAAAAATCATTTCAAGACTATGCGACAACGATTTTTCTACACCGAAGTAATAGACGAGAACGGCACTTACCACACCAACCGCAATCCAACTGCGTTTTTTGAGAACAAACGAACTCAGCAAGAAACAGATAACAAGAATAACAAACAATACTCCCGCATAGAACGGGTTTAATGTTGTCACAATAATCTCTTCATTGCCCCCGGACGCAAGAGACACGCGCGCCATCAGATACACAAAATCAAGCGCGATCACGCTCAGCGCGAGTACAACACTCTTCCAAAAAACAGCGTACTTCTTTTCCATGACCATCTTCCAGACTGCCCAGTACGCAAACCCCAACGCAGCTGCATGCACAAACACAAACCAGAACTGATCATCGATCTTGAATAACGCGCGGTTCAATGTCGGCGAAGCAAACTTGTAATAAACATAAAACATGACCGGGCCAAGGATTGTTGTAAAAATACCCTCTACACGCCCAATATCGGCCCACCATGCGGTCGCAAACACTGAAACAAAAATAACCGTTAATTTGACAGCAACATAATTCAGATGCACGGCAGTTCCTTCAAACAGATGAAAGATCATATCGATCGCGTTCATCGCAACGGTCACAAGAACAGAAAAGATCAATATCCGCAAAAAATTCTTTTTTTCCATATTATTAATCTATTATTTAATGACCGCTTTCACGTTTACTTTCCCTTTCATGGAAGAATGAATGCCGCAACTATATGAAAAAGAACCGGTATTACTCATTGTTTTCCATGCGGTTGCGCCCTGGAATAGCTCTTCTGATTCCCAATCATCAAACTTTACGGTATGTGACGCGCTATCCTCATTTTTCCACGTCACTGTTGTCCCCCAATCCACGTCAATTGTTTCCGGAACAAACTTAAACCCTTTAATGATCACGGTGACTTCTTTCTTTTCCAGGTGTCCAGGAACAGGCGCTACTTTCTCATTCTCCGCTGGTTGCGAAGGGGCTGCTGGCGGTATAACTTTCTCTGGAGGATTCGCTGCAGGCTGTTCACTTGCCACTGCAGGCTGTTCCACTTTCTGCTGTGATGAGCACGCGACTAAACTGATAAGAAGGAGACAAAGAAGCGCGAGAAATACTTTTTTCATAATAACCCCTCTTCGAAAAACTTCTATATAAAGCTGCTGATTTCACGTTCGATACGCTTTTAAAGTTTTAGGCATCCCTTCCATTATGACAGATATTTTTTACCCACTCGCGCAAACCGTTGATATCCTCTTTAAACAAGGAATCTATCATCCGACGTATAACCCTGATCCTGTAGACCCTTTCAGACAAGAAGGTAAAGCGTACGACGTATTAAACGGGGTACGGCATGAACTTCTACTTATTGGGCAGACATATGCGTATTATACAGAAAACATAAGACCATTACATCTTATCCTGACAGCCGAAACAAAAGGAGAAACGTTGAAAGAAACATGTTCTATCGCAAGTATTGTGGATTCCCCCGCCCTCTCTTTTGAATATTTCACGGCGCGACCAGATCGGCCACGTGAACGCGCCCAGGAATATTTTGATCATGCTGGACCACAAAATGATGCACTCGCCCCATTTTTTCGTACATTCCGGGATCACTTTCGTCGTGCACAAAATGCATCTATCTGCAGGATCAGAGACGCGTACACCCCAGAACAACTCGCAGAAATCGCAGTCAGGATTATGGGATTAAAAGCGTAGAATTCTGAACCATTGTTCATTCCCATAATTTTTCTTTAAATATACCTTACTATTAATCGCACTTTGATACGCATCGTGATTAATAAAAAAGTCACAGCAACGCAATTTTCTATTTTCAATAAAATACAATATCCGTATGGTCAATCCGCTGGTAATGTCCAGATTTAAACAAAAGAGATCGATTGTTTTAAATTTTGGATACCCCCTGCTATGCTGGCGAAAAAATTCATTATTAGCGATACTGTCAAAGAGAGATCGTAATTTTTCTTTTACTCTTTTTATTTTTATTGCATCTTTTATTTTTTCAAGCACCAGTTTATTCGCAGTAATAAAATCAGGAAAGTACTCTTCTCTTCTTCCTTCCATCATCCTGTTTTGTTCGATAATTCTTTTATTGATTCCTTCTAAACAGACATCAACCTCACGAAAGACTGCAACAAGATCCTGCGCAGCGGCGAGCGCAAGAAACGTTTTCTGCATTTCTTCATCCTTCATAAGCCCATACCTCTTCGCTTTTAGAAGAATATTTTTCAGAATCGTTTTAATGATCGCGCGGTCTCCTTGCTTTTTCATCAATTCGAATAATGCTTTGATTTCCTGCAGCTGATTCTGATCCATATTGTGGAAAATGTTTTGATGTTATATAAGGATTATGAATAGCCCATGGAGAATTTGAATACAATTCTTTTACACTTTAACGAGGTCAAATTCATCAGAAACTTAGTTTTGCAAAGTTCTCTATAACTAAAAACGTGTAAAAACCTCACTTTTTGCGACCCGAAGACCTATAAATCTATGGATCTCTTCTTGTTCATGCGAACCATCATTTTGGACACGAACTTTCTGGTCTACTGCGCTCATTCTAAGATTGATTTGTTCCGTGAATGTGAGCGTATCTGCCATTTTCCGTACAGTCTTGCGGTTCTTGATGTAACGATTAACGAACTTGAAAAGATTCATCCGCGCGATTTAAAATTAATAAAATTGTATATTACAAAAATGGAAATTATACGGTCGGAAGAACCTTCTGCTGATCTCGAACTTATTGCACGTTCAGAACAAGGGGCGGTTATCGCAACTCATGATCTTGCTTTAAAGAAGAAATTACGCAGGCCCATTATTACGATCAGGCAGGAAAAATATTTGGTCTTGCAGGAATAATTCGGTCATGTTTTCATTATATCTTTTTATTGTAGTCGTTAACTCTAACCGAGAACATGATTAATGCTTTTTTGCTTAAATTCTATTTAATCCGTAACTAAAAATTATCAATTTCTTTTAGCGCCCAATGTAACAGATCTTTAGTAAAAAATAAAGTTGAGTTTGAATGCAGCATTCCAACTAATTTTTTTGTTTCATTTTTATTAATCAATCCTTCTCTGAATGCACGAAAAATTATACCAATGGTTCCATGAGATTCAAACCCCAATCTTACAGCTATTTCTTTTGCTTCCAGATCATCTGTGGGAAAAAAATCGAATGTTCTCCTGTTTACATAAGGCTATTCCGGTTGATTCACCCATATCTAAACAATATTTTTCTATTAATAATTTTGCAAAATCTTTATTCGCGCCTTCTAACATTTTTACTTCCGGATTCTTTAATCGTGAACTACGCAGCCCTAAAGGGCCTGAGCGTCACGCGAATTGAACTGTTGACACTACGCTCCTTTTTTGATTGTTCATCAAGAAGTATAGATCAGATAACACAATTCTCTCAGACCTAAAGGAGTAGAGGGTTCTTGCGACTAACTGATCCTAAAAATCATATCCTGCCTCTTGGTAAAAAGTTGTTATAATAAGTGTTCCGTCATGCTGTTTTTGTGTTGGTTGTAATGCTGTTCGAAGATCATCGTAATACTCGCGTGAACCCGCGTATTTTTTTCCTTTTGCCAGTAATTTTCTGACATCAGCGTCAAGAGACGCTTTTTCAGGCGAATGAGCTTCAAATCCTTTGAGGTCACGTGTCCACCTTCTGCCGGGTCTCAAATCGGTTAATTGCCCATCGCGTATGATTAGATAAGTCTCGCTAGCGTGATATGCGATACCCAGATATAAATCAAACCCGCCTTTTTCATCCTGATCTACACTAAGCCGGGCATCTCCTTGTCCCGGATCATAGAATTCGTTACTGTCGCGGAAGCCTTTAAAATCAACTTCAAAGCTTGTATATCCTCCTGCTAGTCCAGGATTGAATACTCTTGCTTCCGGCGTTGAAAATCTTTCAGATGCTGATTTTTCGCATCCTGCGAGGGCCATTGCTCCAATGCCAAGTAAGGCAATACATGATCGCACGTTGTTTATAATTTTCATTTTATATTTCTTCCTTAGATCTAATATGAAAGAGTAAATGTCAGACTATTTAAACCTTTTCATTGTAGTTACTAATAAGTGATTATATAAAAATGTTCGCGTTTGTTTCCTCTCTTATTGGTCTATTTTTCTCCTTTTTTAACCACAACCTTTAAAAATCACATCCTGTTCTCATCCGTTACCATGTTCTATGAGACTCAGGCAAAGACGCGTGTCCGTGTCCCTCCTACGTTACTTCAAACAGATATCAAACAGGCAGTATTTCAGAGATTAGGCGAAAGTTTTGAAGGGCACATCGCCAGTGATATTGGTTTTGTTGTCGCAGTAACAGATGTCTTAAAGGTTGGTGAGGGCATTGTGATTCCGGGCGATGGCGCTGCGTTTTACGAAACAGAATTCAAATTTCTCTCCTTTATTCCGGAAATGCAGGAAGTCATTCTTGGGCGTATTTCAGATATTACCAATTTCGGCGCGTTCATGAATCTCGGCGCGGTCGATGGCATGATTCACGTCTCCCAGACTATGGATGATTTTATCAGCTTCAGCAAAACAAAAACGTTAACCGGTAAAGAATCGAAAAAAGTATTAAAAGTCGGCGACATTTGTCGCGCGCGCATCATCGCGGTCAGCTTCAAGGATATCACCAATCCAAAAATCGGTCTCACTATGCGCCAGCCGTTTATGGGCAATATCAAATGGGCGGAAGACGACCGGAAGAAGGCGAAAAAGCACGATAAAGACGCAGAAAAGAAGGTAAAGAAATCATGACCAAGAAAAAAGTCTGCAAAAAATGCAAGCTCTTTATACGCGGCGGTGAATGTCCTATCTGTAAAGGGACGGATTTTTCCACGACATGGAAAGGACGCATCATTATTCTTAATGTCGAAAAATCAGAAGTTGCGAAAAAACTCGGGGTTGCTCAGCCCGGAGAATACGCGGTGCGTGTCAGATGAATAAGACAAATCTTCTTCTTGCATTGCCCTTTGCAGGCTACGCTCTTTTTCTTGTCAGTTTACCGTTCTCTGTACTTATCGCTTCAACATTCTTTCTTTTGAGCGTGCTTGTTTCCCTGTATAGTGTCTTTACTCTCTTTTACAAACCAGGGGTGCATTCGCAATGAGCTTAACCATCCTGAAACAAAGTGAGATGCCTTTACTGAAACGCAGGCGTGTGACGTTCGAATATGCCCATCAGGGGGAAGCAACTCCTAAAAAAGCGATGATAAAGGAAGAAGTGGCTAAAGCATTGAAAGCTGCGCCGGAACTTCTGAATGTCCGTCATATTTACACCCATTACGGGAATAATGTTTCAAAAATTATTGTGCATGTCTATGAAGACGTGAAACATCTTGCGCTCTTGGAGCCGCCAAAAGGAAAAAAAGCAGGGGCAAAAGAAACCGCTAAAAAATAAACCATGGCAAAGAAAAAAGTTAAAAATCATAAACCAAGTGAACGCTGGAAAAAATATAAGATCAACGGAACCAAAGTTGAACGCGCGAAAACCTGTCCAAAATGCGGGCCAAGCATGTTCTTAGCCATGCATAAAGATCGTACGTACTGCGGATCCTGCCATTATACTGAATTCGGCAAGAAATAAGAAAGGAACGCTATCCCTGGAATCAGGTGCGACATTTTACATCGCAGTAAAAGATCTATGAAGGGGCAGAATGGGCTGTTCTTCAGAAAAAGATAGGAGAGGACAGCGCAGGGGGAGAATATAGGGGCTATAGTATAGTTAATTGACATAAATATTTATCCAGTCAACTTTCAAAACGGTCTGTAAACACATTAAAGCCAATTTTTAGGATTCTTTTGTATAAAAATAAATGTCGTTAGTTATAGGTAGATAAAACCCAGGCAGAAATTCCGAAGAACTTCTCCCTGGGAAAAAGAGGTGATCTAATCAGGGGGATCTACTCCTATATAAATCTTTCGCTTTGTGTCTACTTATAAATAGTAACATTATATCCTCTTCTTGAGGACGATCATCTTCCGTAATTTTTCCAATCGTTCCTGAATTTCCTGTACATACTGGGGATCAATATAGTGCTGATAGCGATCAAACAACTGTTCCGCGCTTCCTAGGACTGCCGCAGCTGTTTTCAGCTCTTTTTCTTCCACTAATAATTCCAGTGCTTCCAGTTCGTTTAATAGTTCATACGCGTAAAATGTTGCTTCGGGTATTTCTGCCCCTTCCGGTTGTATCACTCTCTGGTTAAGTTCCAGTTTTTTCCATTCCGGAAGCACAATCTTTTGTTTCCTTAATTTTGCCCGTACAGCTGCAAATTCCTCTTCCATTGCACGTAATTCTTTCAGTTCCGGAATTGCTGCGATACCCTCCACCTTCGGTTCGCCGTAAAGCTGTTCAATCTTTGGACGCATTAAAAATGGCTGAACCGTACGTAATGGTTCCAGTTCTTTCTGCCGTACGCTGAACCTTTCCTGGACCGTCTGCATTCCTTTATAGGTTATCTCTGATATCTCCCGATGCATACTTGCACCAGTTATGACAACGCCTACAGACATCAATGCGAGCGCATAGATCCATGAGGGAATAAATAACGCGCCAATATCCCTGAAGTCCTTTGTTGTTCCTTCCACCTTAAAGTTCACATCGATACGTGGTTTTTTTACGCCGCCTTTATCTTCTTCGAATCCAATCGAGAGCGAGGTTTTATCATCGACTTTTGCTACTGCTCGTCCTCCGCCGATACTTAAAGGGATAATTGCGGGGGGTACAGAAACAGCTGCGGGGGGAGGTGTTGTTACAGACGCAGGGGTGTTTTCTGCTCCTCCTTGCGCATTCACGGTGAGTGTAATCGTTTTCTTTTTTGTATTCCCTGCTTTATCTTCTGCAGTACAGGTTATTGTCTTTGTTCCAGTTAAGGTCGCTGTATAAGAAATATCGCAGGTTGTTGTTCCTGTACATGAAAGGCTTTCACTATTATCACTTGTTAAAGTCATGGAAAGTGTACTTGGATTTGTTTCTGTTACTGTACAAGTCAATGTTGTTGCCTTGTTTACTGTATAAGATGTTCCTGCGGATGATGTTATTGTCAGCACAGGATTTGTGTTATCAAGCGTGATGGTTTCCAGGACAGTTGTATTGCTATTACCAGCGAAATCGATTACGGTGACATTATATGTATACTGCATATTCGTGTCCAAGCCTGTAAAATTGATACTCATATTTGTTGTGTTCAATCCTATACTAAGCGCATAAGTTGTTTGATTCACTAAGCCAGTTGTGTTAAATAACATAAAAGTACTATTTGCCGGATTTGCTTCAAACAGACTGATGTTCATAAAAATAAAGTCTCTGTTAAAGAAAGTATTATTCAATTCTGTATTATTTACATATGTGATCTGCGGATTCGTAGTATCTAGTGTGATCACGCGCGTCTCACTCGTGTTCACGTTCCCTGCTTGATCATACACGGTTACATTGTACAGGTACTGGCTATTGCTGCTGAGGAAGGAGATATTCAACGTGACATTCGTAGTCGTGTTCGCGTTCGTGGAGAGTAAGTACTGGAAGGATCCATTTCGATAACCAGAACTGTTGACGAACTGGAAAGTGATGTTCGCGAGATTCGCGTCAAACACGGTCGCGTTCACAATAAAGAACGAGGACGTGCGAAACGTGTTATTCACACCCATCGTCGCATCATACGCCGTCTGCGGATTCGTATTATCCAGTGTAATCACGCTCGTCTCAGAGACATTGACATTCCCCGCTTGATCGTACACAGTCACATTATACAAATACTGGCTATTGCTGCTGAACCGGGTGAAGTTAAACGTGACGTTCGTAGTCGTGTTCGCGTTACCCGCGAGCAGATACACAACCGTCGTGTTCGTGCTCGTGCTATTACGAATACCAAACGTGATATTCGCCAGATTAAGATCAAACAAACTGACATTCACAAAAATCCAATCAAAAGAATTGCGAAACGTGTTATTCGCTTCCGTCGGCGCGAGGAACGCGCTGGTCGGGTTGATAGTATCGACTGTGAACGTTCGGTTAAATGCGAAGGAGCTATTCGCCTGCCCATCGCCCACGAGAATCGTCCAATCATATCGCCCATCCGCAAGCACCTGTGTCACATTCAACATAGTTGTCGCGTTTCGGTTTACCCCGTTCAGGAACAGGAAATATGTTAACGGATCGCTGTCATTATCCACACTGGTTGTCCAGTTCAGGAACGTACGATTCATATTCCAGAACGAATTATTTTCTGGTGTGGTTAGTGTAACATTATGCGGCGGGCTATTCGCGATAGTAAGATTATTTGAAAACACAGTCGATCCGTTTAGTGAAAGAATATCTAAAGGCGTTACTGCGACACTCCAGTTTTCATTCTTTCTGAATTCCTGGTTAACCGTAAGATTATACCGTTGAAGGCCATTATAATAATTTGCTCGTATCTGTTCTGCCGAAAGGGATCTGTTGTAAATTTTGACGTCACCGATGGTCCCATTGAATTCCATGTTTTGTACAGTCCCATTCAAAGATCCAATAAGCAGTTCATTGCTGTTATTCGTCTGAATCGATCCGAAAAAACTCACGTTTGATCCTACGAATGTGCCGTTGACATATAAGGCGATGGTGGTGGTGTTTACTGTTGCGACAAGGTGATACACCTGATATTGGGAGAGGTTTACATTGCTATAGAGATCATAGGGATATCCTGAATTATTAATGATCGTAACTGCCGCCCTTCCGCTCAGAGCGGTCTGTCCCGCGCACTGAGGTATTGTGCTGGTCGTATTTGCGGTTCCAAGAATATAACTTCCTTGAACACGGCCAAAATTACGGCTAATAATTGTATTACAGAAACTGGACGCGTTAATCCATGCTTCTAACGTTAATTCTCGGGTGATATTAAACTGCGGCCGCGCGGAAAAATTAATATATTGATTTTTTCCATTAAATTTGTAACACGCTTCCCTCGGGCCAGGACACAGTTTATTCTCAAAAACAGGCTCTGAAGGATCGCCGAGTGCGGGATTTCCTAGGATACCGTAATTATTGTAGCCGGAAAAATCAAACGTGGTCTGTCCATCCCTGCTGGTTATATTATTGGTCATCGGAACGTTGAGGACGGTGATGGACGTCCCGTTCACATACCAGTTATACACATAATTGATCGCATCTTGATCAGGATCACTCCCGCCGAGCGGTGCAGCGGTAAGATTTTGATTAGTATTATTGGTTGAAATATCTGTTGTGTTCAGAACAGCGCTGGTAATTGATGGGGGAGCATCGGGAATCGTCACGGTATTGCTTGTATTTGTGGTTCCATTCCAGCCAAAACTATCTATCGGTGTTACGGTTACTTTCCAGGATTCATCGCGGAATGTCTGCTCCTGCACGGTTTGATTATATCCGCCAGCACCATTCAAATAATTTTCCCAGACCTGCTGGGGGGTTAAGGTGAGATTGTAAATTCTGACATCGCCGATGGTTCCGTTGAAATTTGAGCTTCCTGATCCTGCTGTTATTCCTGCTTCTCCATTTCCAATGCCGTTTTCTATACTGTTATTTATCCCGATATTTCCTACGATCGAGGTATTCGTCGAAACAAGGCTTCCATTCACGTACAGGCTAATTTGTGTTGTGTTATAGGTGGCAGTAAGATGATAGATCTTGTTCATAAAAATATTTGTCGGGCCATCAGCTTCAAATGAATATCCTGATGCGTTGATGATTGTTAAACTAATTCTTCCTGTTGTTGCTGATTGCGTACACGTTCCGAACTGCTGGCTTCCTGCGATCCCCAGCGCGTAGCTTCCTTGCGTCGATGATTTCAATCTTCCCGCGATTGCGCTACAGCTAGTCGACGTATTCACCCACGCTTCAATGGTCAGCCTTTGAGTAATGTTAAACTGCGGCCGCGCGGAGAAATTAATATATTGGCTGCCATTAAACGCGTAACAGACATTATCAGGACCAGGACAGTTTCTTGTTTGCACGACTGGTTCAGCGCTGTCTCCCCGCGTATCACTTCCCAGGATACCATAATTATTGTAGCCGGAAAAATCAAAGACGGTTTGTCCGCCATTCGTGCTCGCGTTATCTGTCATCGGCACGTTGAGGACGGTGATGGACGTTCCGTTCACCAACCAATTATAGATAAAATTAATTCTATCATTGTCCCCGTCTGTCGCATCCGCGTAGACAGTCAGATTCGTCGCTGTATTGTTCGTCAGAATATTTGTTGTATTCAAAATTGAAGATCGTGATAAAGAGGGAGGTGAATTGAGGATTGTAAGACCATTGCTTATAAGTGCAGATCCATTCCATCCTGTTGCATTAAGGGGGGTGATGATAACAGACCAATTTTCTGCTCTGAATGTTTCCTGCGCAACAGTCACATTGTATTCGCCGAGACCGCTGCGGTAATGGGAAGCGATCTGTTCTGAGGAGAGGGAACGGTTGTAGATAATAACGGAACCGATAGTACCGTTAAAGTACAGCGTTAATGGAATGGGTGTTGCCGCGCCAATATAGAGTTCATTGCTGTTATTCTGTTGGAGGTTACCGAAGAACGGGCTTGATGTTGTTTCTGTTCCGTTGACATAAAGGGCGATTGCGCTGCCATTGTATCGCGTTACGACATGATACACGCCGAACGTGAAGATATTATTCAAACTGTCCACTTCCACGCTATTTCCCGTCGTGTTCACAAGATATGCGCCGAATCGTCCGGTGCCAACCGTTTGTGTTGGTCCACATGCGCTGATGGTAGTCCCGCTCGCCGCCGTGCCCAGATAGAAGCTTCCTTCTCCTCCATTGCGGTCACGGGATACAATCACGCCGCAGAAACTGGATACATTCACCCATGCTTCAATGGTCAGGTCACGCGTGATATTCATGGTCGCACGCTGGGAGAAATTAATATACTGATTGTTTTTCCCCCCATCAAAACTATAACATCCCGCGTCAGGACCAGGACAGGCATTTGTCGCAGTCGTTTGAAAAGCAGGTTCATTTGAGTCTCCCTGCGTCGGGCTTCCTAGGATACCGTAATTATTGTAGCCGGAAAAATCAAAGACCGTTTGTCCGCCACTACTAGACGCGTTATCAGTCATCGGCACATATAATATGCTTGTTGATGTTCCATTCACTAGCCAATTATAGATATAGGAATTTGTATCTGCGCTTGCCCCGCGCGGCCAGACCGTAAGATTGGCACTTGTATCATTTGTTCCCATATTTGTCGAATTTAAAATGACGCTTGTAATACTCGGCGCAGGATCAATCGCGTACGCAAGCTGTCCTCCAAAATTAAATTCTAAAACTGCGTACCCAGCCTTTTTCACATTATTTTTTATTGCTCCGGTTTTATCGCACGTATATTGCGGATATACTAATGATTGCACTGCGATCGTATCGGTTTGTTGTAAACTTCTATACGGAATCAGATTGCCTTGCGTTGTATTGACGAACAGTCCTGGTTTCAGATCTGTTTCATCACACGTGAAACTCAAAAACTCCAGTTCATTGAACGTAAGGGGATTATCATGCAGGAATTCTGTAAAGGTTGACTTCTGCGGGGTTATAATCAGGTCTGCCTGACCTGTAGTATTAAAAAAGACCGTCCAGTTCTCATTATCCCGCAAATACGTATACACGTTTAAGACAGTGATACTAATCTCGAATGTCTGGTTGCTGAGATGCGGAACCGTCCATTCAATTGCGTCAATAAGACTGTCATTATTCCTGTCTGTAAAGAGATTAATAGGATGCTGTGTTTTTGTTCCGTTGACAATCCAAAAAAGTTTGATGTTTTCTTTTTTTGTCGGTGATGGAAGTTCTGCTTCCGCAGTAACGTTCACGAATGGAAGATTTGCACTGATCATAATACGTTTCTGATGTTTGGATATGTTCATCAGTTCAATAGCGGGCCCGGATGTATTATATTCAATGAGGAGATCCTTCTTTTTTCCTTTCTTAATCTTAATTCTTCCTTCAGTAATGTTGAACGTATCATTGTCCTGTGCTCCTGTCTGCCGGATTTTCGCCCCTTTCGGGATCTTCATAATAATCTCTTTCTGCTCATTTTTTACGCGCACCTTACGCACCCATTGCACCTCTTTGTTCGGACGAACTTCCCCTACAGGTTTCTCCTCAAGAATATCATAATCCTCTTTGGTCTGGTTGGATGATAGTTCTGTTTCGTTTGCGGATGCATTTAATGCAGGCAGGATAGTCTGGTTTCTCAGCTCTGACTGGTTCTGCCCCAAGGTCGCATTAAATTGTGTTGTGTTAAGCGTTGTCTGTTCTGTTTTCTGTATCGTCCTGTTTGTTTGCTGCGTTTCATTTGTTAGTTCATTTATTGCGCTTATCTTTTTTATTTGTGTGACATTTCCGCTTTCATTATTCTTTTCCTGCTGGGTCTCATTTTCTTTTGCTGCGCTTATCTTTTTTATTTGTGTGACATTTCCGCTTTCATTATTCTTTTCCTGCTGGGTCTCATTCACGATCAGTGTTTTCTCAAAAACAACTTTTCCTTTATCAAAAATTTTGATGGTATGGTTGCCATTTTTGAGATCGAGGCTTAATGTGGTGATATCTAATGTGGTGTTATGGGAAGCAGACCCCCCGCCCGTTTGCACCGGAATCGCCTGTTCAACACCGTCGACTTCCATGCGTGCTTCCGTTGATACAGTCTGATAGACATCCACAACAACTGCGCCGGTTAATAAAGGGGATTGAAGTGAGCCATGAAAAAAGAAAAAAGTTAAGCCAAGAAGAAGAAGAATCGTAAGTCCGAGGAGAAGTCTAATCTGTTTTTTCTTTTTTGTTTCTGACAGGGGCTGATAATCTTTTCCCAAGTATACTTTGGTAACATTCCCATCTTTATCGCGCACACTCTGATAATAATATGGACCATGAACTTTGTTTCCCCTTTTGATATACTTTAAGTGAACCAACTATTGCACCCTTTTGCTTCCCTTTTTGTGGAGTAACACTTTTATAAGCTTTTCTCATCCTGGATTATTGTTACTCTACAGCTATTTTCGCCGCTCTTTTTTATATCGCTCCTGAAATTCTGCTGTTTGCGGCGCGCTATCTGTTTTTTCATGCGTATTTTTTCTTATTTTTCCGCCTTAACAAGCTTTAAATATCGCCAATTTCATGTCAAGACAAAAAAGATGACGATGATCAAAAGTCTTTCTATGAAAGGATTCAAATCCTTCGCCCACAAGATAGATGTTCCCATGGGTACTGGGTTCAACATGTTCATTGGCCCAAATGGGGCAGGGAAATGCCTTACTTATGACACGGAAATCCAGCTTGCAGACGGCTCTCTTCAAAAAATAGGCGACCTTGTTGAACAAAAATTACAAACAAATCCTTCCCAAAAAATTGACGATGGTTACATTATTGGTGGAGACCAGACTTCGGTTCTTACTCTCGATACAAAAGATCTTACCCTCAAAAAAACACCTATCGCCGCTTATGTTAAACGTACGTCTCCAGAACACCTTATTAAAATACGCACACGCAGCGGACGCGAAGTTATTGCGACTCCTTATCATCCTCTCTTTACTCTTGAAGGAAATTTTATTAAAAGCGTTAACGCAGACCAGCTCCGTGAAGGACTCACTATTGCAGTTCCACGCGCGCTTCCTATAAAACCAGTCACGACACAATTTACCGAACTTCTTGACCTCATAATAACAAAAGATAATATTTATGTTCCTTATTCTCCTGTGTATCAATTCTATCTTATACGTATCAAACATAAACGCACATGGAAATCCGTCGCATCAACATTAGATATCCCTCTTCATGCGATTAAAGGTCTTCTCAATAAACAGGCTATTAATTTTACTTATATTCGCTCTATCTTGCGTGCTAATCATCTCACCAACCAGAAAATTATCTCCCTCATCCCCCGTGTCAAATCAAAGACACAGAAGAAAACCTGCCGCATTCCTTGGAATAATTCAAAAGAACTCTCGCTTGTTCTTGGTTATCTTCTCGCAGAGGGACGATTTCCTCCTGACTCTGACCAGATCTGGTTTGTCAACGGCACCCCTCCTATTGTTCAAGAATACGCTGCCGCATTCGCCAACGTCTTTGATGAACGCGTTACTATCAATGAATATAAACCTCACTCTTATGACGTTCTCGCGTACAGTCATCCAATCCGTGTTTTCCTTGAAAAATTAGGCATGGGCGTTGACGGTACGATCAATAAAACAATTACCCCTCTTTATCTTTCCCATAGCGCGGAAGAACACCTTGCTGCTCTGCTCAACGGGCTCTATTCTGGCGACGGCTATGTTTCAGATCATACTATCGAGATTACAACAAAAAGCCCTACGCTCGCACGCCGCATTGAAACTATTCTTTTACGATTCGGTATTTTTCCGCGATCTACCTCAAAAATTAAAATCGCCACGAACAGCGGTTTTTCCGGACTCTATCACATACTTACGCTTAGTGAACTAACGAACCTTCAACGTTTTCATTCCCGAATTACCCTCACCCATCCAGACAAACAAACAAAACTTTCTTCCATTATTCATAAAAAATCAAATCCTAATCTTGATCTCATTGACGCATCGCTCTTAATCAAACAAGTTGTCCGCGACTTACATTTAAATACAAAAAAAATCCGTAAACAATATCCTACTCTTGAATCATATATTTACGCACAATGTACTCCTTCCCGCCCAGGCGTACAACACCTCATTCAGCATGTCTTTTCCTCGCATCCGCTCGCATCAACGTCCCAATCCCTCTCGGTACTGCATCTTCTTGCGTATTCTGACATCTATTGGGATACCATTGCTGATTTTGAAACAATTCCCGCATCACGCCCTTATGTATATGACCTTACCATCGCCGAACATCATAATTTTGTCGCCAATAACTTCATTGTTCACAACAGTAATGTCTGCGACGCGCTCTGTTTTGTCCTGGGAAAAAGCTCGGCAAAAGAAATGCGCGCGGAAAAATCATCGAACCTTATTTATAATGGCGGAAAAAAAGGAAAACCCGCGAGCGAAGCAGAAGTTACCCTCATCCTGGATAATAAAGACCGTAAACTTCCTGTCCAAGAGGATGAAGTCAAACTCAGCCGCATGGTGAAACCGAACGGGACAAGCGTCTATAAAATCAACGGTGAACCGCATACGCGCCAGCAAGTGCGTGACGTGCTTGCCGCGGGACGCATCGATCCTGATGGGCATAATATTGTTTTGCAGGGGGATATTATTAATTTTATGAGCATGAAACCGGTTGAACGCCGCATGATTATTGAACAGATCGCCGGTATTTCCGCGTATGAGGAGAAAAAACAAAAATGCCTCCTTGAATTAACAAAAGTGGATACTAAACTCAATGAGGCGGAAATCATCCTCAAGGAACGGGAGACGAATTTGCGGGAACTGAAAAAGGATCGCGATCAGGCTGTACGTTTCCGCGAATTAGAAAGCACGATTAAAAATGACAAAGCGACATATGTGCATTTGCGTATGAAAGACAAAGAAACAGTTGTTAACGAGATTGATACGCGCAAAAAAGAAGCGGAAAGTAAAATTACTAAAGTTCAGGCAGATATTCTTGCGTGCAAAGAGAAAATTGGTAAAATTAAAGAAGAAATTAATGGATTAACGAAAGAACTGGAGCAAAAAGGCGAACGTGATCAGCTTATTCTTCGCAAGGAAATTGAGGCGCTTAAAGAGGCGTCGATTAAGGCAGCGACCCGTTTAGAGGTTGTTCGCGCAGAACTTGAAAAGATTAAATCCCGTAAAACGTCCTTGCATCAAGACAGTCAGAGCATTGTTGCGAAAATGCAGGATATTACTGTGCAGAAAAAGAATTACGAGCAGAAAATAAAAACACTGACCCAAGAAAAATCAGGCATTGAAACAAGAATAAGCCAGTTCAAGGAAAAACATGGCTTTGACGGGGATCTGACGAAAGGACTCGAATCCCTTGAAAAAGAAGCGGAGACGGTTCAGCAGCAGGTTCAACAGCTCCAGGAACATAAACAGGAACTTGTCCGGAAAATTGACCAATACGCGTTCAAATTACAGGCATGTGACGAACGTATCAGCTCGTTACGGGGGACATCCGATAATGAAGATGTTGAAACCCTCAAAAAGAAACGGACGCTGTTGAAGGAGATAAGTGGGAAACTCACGCTCTCTGTTAATGAGGACAGTTCTCTCGCTGTGCAGTTGAGTAACGCGCGCAAAGAGTCCATCGATCTTTCTAATCAGCTTGCGAAACTTCAAGGGCGGCAACTTTCTATTAACGAAAGAAATTTCGCTGATCTCGCGTTACGCAAACTTCTTGACAAAAAGAATGCTATTAAGGGCATTCTCGGAACAGTCGCGCAATTAGGAAAAGTCGATGCTGCTTATTCTTTGGCGCTTGAAGTCGCTGCAGGCGGACGTCTTCAGAGCATTGTTGTTGATAGCGATGGGACTGCGCAGCGATGCATTGAATTTTTAAAGGAACAAAAAATTGGCGTCGCGACATTTTTACCGCTCAATAAAGTCAAAGCGCGTCAAACTGATGAACGCATAAAAGATATCCTGAAAGAAAAGGGGGTACATGGATTAGCAACAGATCTTGTCAGTTATGATAAGAAACTGGGTCATGTTTTTTCCTATGTTCTTGGATCAACGGTTATTGTAGACGCGTTAGAAACTGCGCGTCGCATTGGCATTGGCCGTTCCCGCATGGTCACTTTAGGGGGCGAACTCTTGGAGCCTTCTGGCGCTATGATTGGCGGATTTCGCGCACGTACCGGTATTGGCTTTGAAGAAAAAGGCGTCAGCGATGAAGTTGAACATTTGGAAACAGAACTTTCGAGTGCGCACACCCTTATTGATCATCTGGAAAAGAAACGTGTTTCTAATGAAGAACAATTACGGGGCTACCGTCAGCAGCGCGCGGAAGTAGAAGTTGATATCTTAAAACTTGAAAAAACACTCCAAGTCGAAGGCACAGATCTTGACCTTCTTGAACAGGAACGCAAGACACTTACCGGTGATATGGCGACGCTCGGCAAAAAATTACAGGAATTTGACAACGATCTGAAAAAAGAATATGCGACTCTTGAGGGATTGAAAACGAAACGTATACAGCTCCATGAGAAAATTAGCAATCCGGAAATAGCGCACACTATTGAATCGTATGAAACTGCGAAAATGAAAATGCAGGAAGCGTTGCATGAAACACAGGCTGCGCTTAAAGGATTGGAGATCCAATTAACGAGTATTTTGCAACCAGAAGTGGAAAAAGCAGAGAAAATCATCAAACAGCAGGAAAAAGAGCACGAAACATTCCTCCATGAAGAACAGGAACTCAGCGAACTTTTAAAAAAACGCGATCAGGATCTCAAGGTTAAGGAAAACGATGAAAAAAAATTCTTCTCTAATCTGCGCGATTTATCCCTAAAACGATCAAAGCTCAGCGAAAAGATTCAGGAACACGAAACAGAACAAGCACGCGATCAAGAAAAACAGCACTCCTTTGAACAAAAACTCAATAGTATCACGATTGAACGCGCGAAAGCAGTGGCAGAACTTGAAGGGCTCCAACATGAATTCTCCCAATATCAGGACGTGAAACTTGTACGTGGTGTCGGAATTGACGAATTAAAAGTACGTGTTGCGGAAACAGAACGCGAATTGGCGAAAATCGGCAACGTTAATTTACGCGCCTTGGAAGTCTATGATGATATTCAAAAAGAGCACAAAACTCTTGTTGAAAAAGCAGACAAGCTCAAACTGGAAAAAGACGATGTGTTAAAGATTATGCAGGAAGTTGAATCCAAAAAAGCAGAGGTCTTCATGAAAACGTACAATGTCATCGTCAAAAATTTCAAAACGATCTTTTCCAACCTTACGTCGAAAGGGGAGATCCATGTGAGTTTGGAAAATCCGGAAAATCCATTTGAAGGCGGCATGGAGATTCAGGTCAAAATCGCGAATAATAAAAGTATGGATATGAAAAGCCTTTCTGGCGGGGAAAAAACAATGGCCGCGCTTGCCTTTATTTTTGCCATTCAGGAATACGAACCATCCCCCTTTTATCTCCTTGATGAAGTTGACGCAGCGTTGGATAAACGAAACGCGTCGCTGTTATCTAAACTTATTCAGCAATACGCCTCAAAAGCGCAGTATATTGTTGTTTCTCATAATGATTCAGTCATAACCGAGGCAGAACAGATTTATGGCGTGTCGATGCAGGAAGGCATTTCTAAAATACTAAGCTTAAAAATTTAAAAAATCAGATATTCTCTTTGATTGTGTCAAACTCTTCTGTTTTCTTCACGCTTTTTTTCCGTGTTTTCTTTACTGCGCCGGATTCATCCCTCTTTCCGTCTTCTGCTTCATCTTCTTCTAAAAAGAAATCCACTGCTTTTCCCCATACACCGAAGCGTGAACCGAGGATAATGAATAATAATAGAATAATCGCGGAAAGCAGATAATACCTGTAGGCGTATCCTTTTTCTTTGATTCCGCTCCAGGATATTGTTACGGGTATTTTTGCAACGACCGTTGGTTCCTGTGTGTTCTTTTTTTCCGGCTGCTGTGCTGTTTCCTGTTTCTGTGGTACTACCCTAGCGTATATCCAGTTCTTGAACCGTTCCCATGCGGTTTGTGTTACTGGACGCACGCTGGTCTCTAATCGTGTCGCTTCTTCTGGTTTATCTGTGACGCGCATCGTTATTTTCTTTGAGGTGAGAATATCCCCCTTATCCAATTTCACTCCAATATCCACATCATATTGTGCCAATGCCGTTTGTGGTCCTGGGGCGATGTACATATATGCGGTTTCTGTGCTGCCGGGATGCACTGTCAGAACTGCTGGGTTGAGTTTTGTAAATGCCGCGGCTGCGCCAGTGACAAGGATCTGATAGACTGCTGTTTCTCTCCCGCTGTTCTGTATATGTACAGGTAAGGTAACACTTGCGTCATTAAAGATAACGAGATCATTATAGGGCACGGTTAATGCAGGGGCGTAACACGTTGCGGCATTATCCACCTGGACATCGACTGCCGCATGATCTTTCGCAGTCACACCGCTCTCATCTGTCGCTGTCGCGCTTACGGTTACGGGATATGTTTTTGGCGCAATATCCTGGCTCACCTGTAATGTGAGGGTCAATTCTTTTTTTTCGCCGGGTTTCAGGGTGAGTGTGTCTGGGCTATGCATCGTGACCCATCCTGGACCAGTTTTTTTAAGCGCGTACTGCTTTGTTCCTTCTCCTGTATTCTGGATCGTGACAGGGACTGAACGTGCCACATTATCGGTACAGGTGCGCGCTTCTTTCTGATCGATATGGACAGCAACGCCATGACACTGGCGTACATTTACATGCAATGTGGTTACTGCTTTCTGGTCACCGCGTTCCGGGCTTACCTCAAGCATGATGTTTTCATCCCCCTTGATTCCATATCCTGGATCAAGAAGGACATTGGCTGTTGCTTGCGTTCCTGACGCTAATGTGAAGCTTTCTGTATCTGCGTGTGCCCATGCAGGGCCATTTATTTTTAGGGTATACTTATTGGTGACGGTTCCCTTATTTTCTATGAGTACGGGAATGGTCTGCGTGGTTTTTTCGCACATGGACATAACCTGTTTTGTCTGCCGTACATCAAACTGGTAACAGGGATTTACTTTGAGGAGTGCGCTGATCGTCTGGATGCTCTTGCCGCTTTTTCCCTGTGCAGCTACACTAAATCCATATTCTCCTGCGTCAGCGGGCGCAACAAGATACGCATCAACCTGTTTTCGTTCCCCTTGTTTTAACGTAAGTACATTCTCCGTTAATGTGACGACATCTTTCAATAATCCATCGGCGCGCAGGATAAAATCTTCCTGATACGCGCCTGTATTAGTAAATTCTAATTCATAATGGGTTACCTGCCGCGGGCAGACTTCTTTGACAACATCAGGGCTTTGAATGTTGACATCAAAACAATTCTTTACAATAATAGTATGGGGAATGCGCTTCAGTTCTCCATCGCCTGTAATCATAATCTCAAAGGGATAGGATCCTGGAGGCGTATTTGATAAGGGTGTTACATAGGTGTATATTGCGCGTTCTTCGCCTGGCGCGAGGGTAATTCCCTGCGGGACAGTCGCTGTCCAGGACGCGGCGCTTCCCTGAGTGATGAGCGTTACGGTCTTTGCGGTATTCCCTGTATTTTTGAGAGAATCAACAAGAACGCTTGTTTCCCGTGGGCATAATACGGCATCGTTCAAACGTTGCTGCGTTACAGTAATTGCTGCTTGTGCAGGGTAAAGAAGTAAAAGTAATGTTAAAATAGTGAGAATAAGTGTTTTGTTCGTCTTTTTTGTGTGCGTGATTGCTCATCAACTCCCCTTGCTTTTTTTGTATGAATGAAAATAAAAAAAATAAAAAAGGTTTAGTAGTAGCTTTTCTTCGCTACTCTTCCGCCTGTATGTTCTTCTTCACTATCGTCGCTTGCGAGTTTCTTCGCGATAATAACGATCCCAAGGATCACTAAGATCACGAGAAGCACGACAAAGCCGACTTCAAGTGCTTGTTTCACATTCACATCGCTTGTGCTTGCTGCAGGAGAAGCGCTGTTTCCTGTGACTTCAAGGCTGACTGATTGCTGGCCCATAACTTTTCCTACACTGTCCTGGACAGTGACAGTAAAGGTATGTGTTCCAGGTTGTGCATCATCAGCTGGCAAGACGAACACGTTAAATTCGCCAGTCTGATCCTGTGCAACAGTTCTGACACTTGGATCAACGCGGTAGGTTCCCCATCCGCTGACTCCGCTGACAACAACACTGTAGGTTTTCTGAACGCCTTCAAGATTAGCGACGCTGACTTTGTAGACAACTCCGCCTCTACCGACTTCTGTACGTTGGGTTGCGCTGTCTACACCGACAAGGCTTCTTGCTTGGACAGCAGGGCCTGGGTGGCTGACGGGTTCAATGGTAACCGGAATCACTTTCTCTTGTACAGAGTGGAAGCGGTTATATTGTACGACAACGCCAAGGGCATACTGGCCTGGTTTCGCGTCTGCGGGAATCATCAGCATCAGATCATTTGAGGTTGCGGTATTGCGCACCCTCTCAGCGTTTGTGCTGTCTGAAACTGACGTACGATCAAATTCTGTCGCGAGAACGTCGACATATTCACTGGTTTGTAAGCCTAATGCAGGCATACTTGCAGTCACTTTGACGCTTTGTTCTACATGAGCGCCAAGGTTTTCCACACGGACCGTTACGAAAAGTGGCTGGCCTGGTTGGACGTGTCCTGGAGGGTTAACGATCACATCAAATGTGTTTACTGCGTGACGTCGTTCTTCCACTTGAAGACCGTACACTTGGGTTAATCCAGGGGATTTACTGTCTTCTAATGTTACGCGTAATTTGTAACTGTCAGAAGCGCGCATATCTTCTGGGATTTTAATAGACAATGATTTCTGGCCTTGTGTGGTTTTGTAGATTGTAAATGGACCTACAACATCACGAAGAACGCCATATTCATAGCCGACGACTTCTGCGGTAACAGTTGCGTCATTAGTACCAACACCATCTCCTTTATACTGTACATTAATGTCAAGGGTATCCCCTCGTTGGGCTTCAATGACATCTGCTTTGACACCTGTACTTTCAGGCGCATATTTTACATCATTAACTTCAACACTTTGCAGTGTGAAATGTGCGGTTGTATCTAAACTTCCGACTTCTGCACTTGCGACATTCACGACGCTCACGAGCATTAAAGCTGCGAGAAGGAATGCGACAAATGCGCTTATTGTTTGTTTGGATTTCATGTTTTGTGATCCTCCTCTGGAGATCTATTGAGTATTTGTTATCATTGTGTAGTTATTACTTATTTATAAACCTTTTGGTGGTTACAATTAAGCAACGACGACAGAGACAAATTCCCGTTTATGGATCCCTCCATTGGCTGTTCTTGCTTCTAACGCTACCAGGTATTTTCCTGGCTTTGTTCCTTGTGGGATGACCCACGCTAAGTCCGTATTTAAACGGTTATCGCCCGCTTTGATCTGCTGCGTACTAACCAGGAGGCTGTTCGGGCCCGGGATATACGCCTGGACCTGAACCAATTCTGACGTACGTCCAGCATTTCGTAATTTGACCAGGAATGTTACTGTATCGCCTGCTTTATAGGCCTGCTTAAAGGGCAGCAACTGGACAGATCCGATCTCCACCGCGTGTTGAAATCCTGTTGCGAAGAGGCCTTCAGGGGGTATGACTTTTTCTGTTACTTTGACGGTTTGTGCTGTTGTTCCGGTCAATCCATCATTATCTGTAACAGTTAACAATGCCCTGTAACTTCCCGGACTTGTGTAACTATGATGGACTGCCTGGGATGTTATTGCACTTGTCGATTGCCCATCCCCAAAATCAAAGACATATTTCACGATCTGCCCATCAGGATCAGAACTTGCAGAGCCATCAAACGTCACGTCATCAGTGGTCAATAGCTCAGCAGGACTGACTGTTAACACGGCGGTTGGTGCAAAACGCTGGTCGACAATAACGGTAAAGGTTTGTGTGACAACCCCCCCGTCATGATCATCAACGGTCAAAACCATCTGCGTTGTTCCTGGCTGGGTTGCGGTAAATGTTGCGATGCCCTGCGCGTCAATGACGACTTGAACATTCGGGCTGTTTGCAATGGTCAATTGAAGACCTGCGTCTGCTGTCTCTTTATCTGAAATAAAATCCCATAACGCCAGGGTTCCCGCACTATTCTGCTGGAAACGCACGGTAGGTAGTACGTCAATGATAGGCGGATTATTTCTGATTGCGATGATTTTTTGTGCCTGTACTGTTTCTTGTCCCTGTACTGCCTGTACATGTACTTGAACGTTGGATCCAAGAACATTATCATTGAGACTAATGGATCCCCCTTGTATTTGGAAAGTGTATGTTCCTGGGGCTGTGCTTCCTTGATATTCAAGAACAGTTTGTGCTCCTGTTGCAGGGTTATCGACTGTTCCGCTGACGGTTAAGCTGCTGACAGGATTGCCCTGTCCATCTTGTACTTTGAATCTGACAAAGAGGGGGTTGCCTCTGAAAAAGAGGTCTGCCGGCTGTGTGAACGCATTATCCTTAAATGTTTCTAGATTCGTAATGCTTAATCCGCTGGGACTTTTCGCTACGGTAAAGGTAACGGTTGCAGTTGCGCTATTCCCATGATTGTCCGTAACCGTGACAGTCGCGGTGATGGGGCCTTCATTTGTATAGCTATGTGTTGTTGACGCGCCTGCTCCTGCAGGGCTGTTATCCCCGAAATTCCAGATGTAGGTAAGGGGGTCGTTTTCCGGATCAATTGCGACCGCAGTAAAGGGTACTTGTGTGTTTGGGGGGACTTTACTATTTGCGGTGGGGGTGATAATTTGTACGGTTGGCGCTTTATTGGTCTGTACGATAACGGTAACGCTGGCTGTTGCCTGGTTGTTATGGGTATCTTGCGCTGTTACTGTTGCGGTAAATGTTCCCGCTGCTGCAAACTGATGGGTTACTGATGCTCCTGTGACGCGCGGAGTACCGTCTCCAAATACCCATGATAAGGTAACGAGGTCATTTTCCGGATCAGTTGCGACCGCGGTGAATTGAACATCGGTTTTTGTTTCGGCATTTGCATTTGGTTGGGGCGAGGTAATTGTTACGGTCGGTGCTTTATTCTCCTTATTTTTTGTAATCGTTACTGCTGTTTCACCGACAACAAATCCCTGCGCGGTCTGCACATGGCATACTAGTGTATCTCCCGGTGTAAGGGTAATGCCTAATCCATTTCTGACTGCTTCTGTTAAGGGGTTGCCGACGAAGATTTTCTTATTATTGAGATACCAGGTGAAGAGATATCCTGTGACGCGGCCATTCATGGCGCAGGTAATTGTAGACTCGTCCGGTGTCGGGCTGTTTGGTGTAATTGTAATCTGTGGCACAGCATGTACTGCGGACAGCAGTAAAAGAATCATAATGAAAAAGATGGATACGTGTTTTATCATTTTCTGTAAACCCCCAATATTGGTTAAAAGATAGATATGTCACTTCTATTTAAACCTTACTTCTTATTTCTATTGTAGAGTAGTAAATGATATTAATGAGCTGGGCTTGTATTTTTGATGGCTTATTCTGTCGCGCAGAGTATTACTGGAACGTGGTTCAAGCTGGCAAGACGATGAAAGAAATAGCTGATGAGCAGGGCGGCCTGAAAGAACATTCTGTTTACAGGAAACGTCTGACGCTTTAAGAAAAAGTTTGCATTTTACTGAATTTTTTGAACGCCTGCCTGCGGTGTTGTGGCGACAGAAGGACGGCTTGCATCTGAATGAATAGCTTCTCGGATTGCCCGCTCTAACCGGGATGATGTTTGAGGAAAAGGCAGACAAGAAGACAAAAACCAGAGCGATGTTCCCAGAACTGCATCTGTTCTCTCCCAACCATTGACATGCGAACGATCAGGAAATTTGGACATCATTGCATACGGGCTGCTGAAATTTTTTCGATAATAAACAAAATTTCCATCTGGAAGTCGTTCTGCACGATAGATCAGCGCCCATCGCGGCCATATCCACTCACAATCTGCATTGGGGAGATCCACTGCAAGAGCCTCCTGAAACGAGCTGTCTGGTTCTTCCTTAACGCCATACGACACAAGCCCATAAGAGTCGGTTAAATATTTATTCGGGTAGTCCATACCATAAAGCTTTATTCCGCATTAATAAAGAGTTATATCATGAAAAAGGCAGATTTGTCAGAATAAGATGGGGCTGCAGGGATTCGAACCCTGATCCGAGGCTGGCACCATAGGAATGATTACTCCATCTTCTGGAGGCCCCTATTCTAGCCAGGTTGTACGGGCTTTGAACCCTTTATACTACAGCCCCATATAAACAGAAAGCAGTTTTCTCAAGTTTTTAAGAATTTCCTTATCGTGTAATTGTTTAGCTCGATCGGAAATTTTTTGGAACAGAAGTTTATTTCAGCCTTCTTTTTTCAGATTCTTTAAACTTTTAATCGGAAATAAGCTCAAATCAGCAGCCGTTTGATGGAGCTAAACAATTACCTTATCGTTCTTCTCGAATTAATTCTTCAATTTCTTCAGTGGAAATAGAACATCCTCGTAAACGAAGCCCCCATAAGACCGCTTCAGCGACCTCTTTTTTCTGGCTGACGTGCGTATATTCCTGTAAGATCCCTTTTTCTAATGCCACCATCATCAGCTCTGTACTGCGGATGATTTTCAGCTGTTTCACAAACTCCTGCACAATCCGCATCTTCTCTTTGTCTACATGAATATTTGTATGTAATTTTCCCTCTAAAATTTGATGCAGGCGCATAGGATCCTCAATTGCCAGCCGCATGGTGCGTTCATCAACCACATACGCGTCCGCATTTTTTTGTACCGTGAGCACTAACGCCTCCACTTCTGCCTGCTGCACAATAATAATATTCTGATTTTTCGCGCGATACATCGTGTTTAATAAATCGAGCATCGCTTTACTATCAATCCCGCTGTAAACACTCAGGTCATGATGCGCGATCGCATCCTCGATGTTAATCGCCTCTAACTTATATTTTTTTGTAAGCAATGGTTTATCAACGACTTCTTCTTTCACGGCATTCGGCATCGCAAATTCCCCGTTCCATCCTTCCCTTAATTTTCGTAAGGTCCATAATAAATTATTCATCGCCAGACTGATCAGACTGCTGCTGTCAAAGACAACCACTTTCATTGAAAGATCTCCCGCGCGATCTGTAGCCGTTTTTTTACACGTAGGGTATGTAATCCTTTGACGTCCGCGATGTAGGTAGAACCCACATAGTCCATGAGTTCGTATTGTGTAATGCCCAACAGCTCGGCCGTACGTCCCAGTGAAATTCCATGTTCATGGATGCGCGACGCTTTGTTAATCTTCGCGCGATTGATCACATCCTGCAGATGTTTCCGTAATTTTGGATCCACCTTCCGCAGCATCGTAAACGCGTTTTTTAACGTATTCTCGAATTGTTTATCGTCGTTTTCTTCCAGCGCTTTCTGCGCTTCCCCGATCCATGTATCGCATTCCTTGCAGAGACCCTTCCACCCGGTATATTGTTCGTATTTAGAACGTTCGTAGAGTTTGGCAAACGCATAGATCAGGACAGCAGTGAGCGTACTGTACGGATCCTGGTGAATGCTTGCGTTATGAATGGTCATATTACTTAGATCTTTCAGCGCTTTACTGTCTTCCCGCGCTAATGCTTTCGCTGCGTGGCTTAACACGTCCAGAATATCATAACGGATATGGTCTTCCATGTTTAGTTTCCGCACTGTTTCCCTGGACAGCCTCCGGCGAATTCTGCTTCCACTTTTTTCCCCAGATAGAGCACCTGTTGCTCTTTACTCCCGTATCTGAAAACCGTAATTCCTTTGCATTGTAATTCGTACGCGAGCATATACGCTTTTTCCACGTCTTTTACTGCTGCATCAGGAGGCAGGTTCACTGTTTTGGAAACTGCGTTGTCCGTAAATTTCTGGAATGCGGCCTGCATTCGGACATGCCATTCTGGTTTTATTTCATGGGCGGTCACAAACAACCGTTTGATATCATGCGGCATGTTTACTTTTGCCGCGCTTCCGTTCTGTGCGATTTTTTTCATAAGCGCTTCTGTGTAAAAACCGCGTTCTTTCGCGATTTTGGTAAATACAGGGTTGGTTTCCGGCAGCTGCGTTCCTTCCATTACTTCCCGTACAAAACTTATCCCAAATAATGGCTCAATCCCTGAACTTGTATTCGCGATTATGCTTAAACTCCCGGTGGGGGCGATAGTGGTTACCGCAACGTTGCGCATATAATCCTGTGTTTTTTTCCAGGTGCTCTTGTTAAAATTCGGAAAATTTCCGCGTATTACTGCTAATTGTTTGCTTGCTTCATGGGCGTGATCCTGGATAAATTTCATCACAGTTTCCGCCATGCGTAACGCTTCGTTAGAATCATATCTTATCTCCAGAAGAATTAACATTTCTGCCCAGCCCATCACGCCGAGGCCGATACGCCTGTTTTCTTTTGTTGTTCTCTCCACGTCCATTAATGGGATTGTACTTGCGTCTAGGGTATTATCCAGGAAATGAACGGCGCGTTCGACAATGTTCCCTAATTTATCCCACTGCACTTCTTTCTGCTTGACGAACTTTGTCAGATTGATGCTTCCTAAGGTGCAACTTTCAAAAGGGAGTAATGGCTGTTCCCCGCACGGGTTTGTCGTTTCAATCTCGCCTGCTTCAAGAACCGCGTTATGCCTGTTTATTTCATCAATAAAAATTATTCCCGGATCGCCTGTCTTCCACGCGTTTTCCATAATTTTTTTCCAGACATCGCGTGCTGCTGTTTTCCGTACTTCTTTTTGTGTGTGCGGATTGATCAAGGCGTATGTCCTATTCATCTTCAATGCGTGCATAAATACGTCTGTAATCGCGACGGAAATATTGAAATTTTCAAGAAATCCTTTTTGTTGTTTGCAACTGACAAATGCAAGAATGTCCGGATGGTCGACCCTTAACACGGCCATGTTCGCGCCTCGTCGTTTTCCGCCATTTTTTATGACGTCAGTTGCGGTATCGAAAATACGCATAAAACTGACTGGCCCGGATGATGTCCCTTTCGAGCTTTGGATGAGTTCCCCTTTTGGGCGCAGACGATTGAAAGAAAAACCAACCCCCCCGCCTCCCTGATGAATCAGCGCCTGCCATTTTAATGAGCTGAAAATACTTTCTAAATTATCTTCTATGGGTAGAACATAGCACGCTGCTAATCCCAATGATGGCTGCGCCCCCGCGTTCATTAAAGTAGGGGTGTTTGGCAAAAATTCGAGATTGATCATCATTTCATAAAATTCTTCTTCTGCGTGATGCGCGTTCTGTTTGTACTCTTTATCGGCTGCCGCTATTGCACGGGCAACTCTTCGGAATAATTGCTGCGGTGTTTCGACAATGTTTCCTTCTGTGTCACGTAATAAATATCTTCTCTGCAATACTTTCATGGCGTTGACGGAAAGTCTTGGCTCTTCATGCCATTCACGAACCCCGCGCTCTTCCCGCTGCTTCCGGTGTTTTTCCCGGTAGAGAACGTATGCTGAACCGACACGCGCGTACCCATTTTTAATCAATGCTTCCTCAACAGTATCCTGGACATTCTCTACAGTCGGTGTGGTATATCTGAATTTCTTTTCTAGCACATGCAGTACATAGTGTGTTATTTTTTCCGCGTCCTGATGACCTCCTGTTTTTGTCGCGTGAAACGCTTTTTCCACCGCGTGCAGAATCTTCTCTTTCTCAAAAGCGACAACCCTATTATCCCGCTTTTTAATATGAATGAGTGCCATCCTCTTTTCCTTTTTTTATGTAGATATGGTTATATAACTTTCCCTGGTGTTAAAAATGATATTCCTCGAAATTATGCGCGTTCATATGATTCAGCGCGTACCTCTTTTTTAATCAGGGGTATCAATCACAACATACTGCTTCGGATCAGTAACCGTTCCATTTTTCTTTACTTGAACATGAACATGGGGATTGTTTGCGTTCGCGTTGCCGGTGATTCCCACATCGCCCACATGTGTTGCTAACGTAATTCTTTGTCCATTTCTAACGCGCACTTTTGAAAGGTGGCAATACGTTACTTCTAAACCTGAATTCGTCACATAACGAACAATATTCCCGTTCCTCCAGTTCTTGCTTTTTCCCGCTTCAGTAACGGTTCCTGCTTCAATAGGAAACAGATCGGTTCCAATAGGGGAAACAAGATCAATCCCCTTGTGTCTTGAAATACTATAAACTCCCCGTCCACCAGACCGAGTCCGCCGTGCTCCAAATAAATCACGGGCGCGCAACCGTTTTCTGATATACGAAACATCGACACGATACGGATTCTGTTTTGCGCCCTGCGGTTTTGGTTTCTGCGGCAGGACTTTTTGTTTTGGTGTTTCTTTCTCAGCGACATCTTTCGTATCATCGATTAAATCAGTTTTATTCACCAGTGATTCGGGAACGAGAATACGCTGTCCGGGATAAACAGTTTTACTGATAGGATTAATATCGTCATTTAAAATAAGTAATACAGTAATGCGCTCCTGCATGGGTATAGAACTGACCATAAATGTATCCGCAATGTCCGACAATGTTCCAATCCCTGTTTCTTCTCCCTGTTCATCAATCTCAAAATGCGCCCAGCTATTCTCATCAAAAATTCGTTTCACCACCGCGGTCAACAGGCGCTGCGGAACCACCACAAAATGCGGGTGATCGCGATCGTATATCAGTTTTATGTTCTTATTATATATCTGTAACTCTCCCGCATGAGATTCCGTCCCTGTATATAATGAAGAAAGGAGCGCATAACTCACCCCTTTGCGTACAGGAACTCGTAACACTAATTCTTTTTTATGCGTTAAAGGATGCTCGTAAGAAATATACTGGATCTGTAATGTTCCGCGCGCAAATGCCACATTGGGAAAAGCAGAAGCAGCCGCGGCAGCAAGAATACCTCTCAAAAAACCTCTCCGAGTAATAGTAGTATCAGCCATTTATCCACTCTTTTTCAGAACGACTATATATATCTTTTCTTCCAGAGTAGCAACGGTGTGACGTTTACATATGTTTTAGAGTATCCTACTCCGGTTTGAGAATAAGATTATAGAAATCAGCAGATTCCAAATACGTATGCAACTTTTTTTCAAGCCTTGCATTTGCAGCTTCCAAGACCATCAATTTTCTTTCTCTCTGATCTAAGGGTTTTCCTATTACACATTTAAATCTATATGCGTCGCATGGTATGATTCTTCCATTTCTGCAATGCGGATCGGGAAAATCTGTATTGGCTATATCCTGGATTGTTAATTCCGCGTTAGCTTTTAATCCAAAAATCGGAAATTCTTTTCTGATTACACTGTCAGGATATTCTTCAGGACGATTATATTGTTTCATTTCTGATTCTGATCCAAAATAAACAGCAAGATTGTTTGCGCTTTTACACGTAAAAATGCTTGATTTGGAATCAAGATTAAAAATAAATGAGTAATTTCTTCCTGTTACAGTAATCATCAGTTCTTTTTTATAATAATCATCGTCATAGGTTTTTTATAATAATCATCGTCATAGGAATAAGATCCATGGATAGCGACAGTAAATTTGCCTATTTTCTGTTTGTTTCTCGGCAGGGAAAAGCTTAGTTGTGTGCCATCGCCTTCGATTAATGTCAAAGATCGCAATGCTGCTGCTGCGATTTCTGCCGCGTTGTTTACGTCATAATAATACGCTTGTTTCAGATGATCGGGCATATGTGTTTCTGTATCAAATGAAATTTCAACAGGGTTATTTAATCTGCTTTCGGTTTCATAGAGTTTTATTGTACTGTCGCCCGTATCTTCTTTTTCATTCGTACTATCCCGTATCTGTTGCTCTGATCTGTCTTCTAAATCTCCGCATCTACAATGAGAAGCGGGTAGAGATAATAATCCTGCCCCTATCAGGGAAGCTAAATTTCTTTTTATCATGGTGCATACGAAGCAATATAGAATCCGCCGCCCGTTTCTTTTGCTAATTGTACTAAACTTTTTTTTGTATGACCGTCTACCCCTATTCCTATTGTTGAAACTTTAATCTGTTTTGCTTGTGCTGCTTGTATAAGCTTAGGGGGCGCGCCTTTTCCTGAATTATCTGCGCCATCGGTTAAAACGGTCAATCTTTTATTTACTCCCATTTGATTTAATAATGAATAAACTGAGTGCCAGAGTTCTGTTCCTTGACCCAGATACGCCCTGTCATCAAATTTATCAACTCGAACCATGCGATCGCTGAATGTATATAATGCAGCATTTTTTGGATAGTTGAACTTTTCAACAGCGCGCCATTTTTCCCCGGCCATTGAGCCGGAAGAATCTGCCAGATAATAATCTGCAGGGCTTAAGGATAGTGCTCGGGATATAATTTCTTGATCTGGAACAATCGTAACCCTCCGATTATACCGGTATGCTCTTTTATCATGGTCTTGAACTGCTGGATCTGTTTCTCCATGTGAAACTGTTCTTATTTCCCCCTTATACCCTGATTGACGTAAGAATGTTTCAACACCATCTGCCCTATGCTGTCCTAATTGTAGATTATCTTCCGAAGAACCGCGTTCATCACAAAAACCTTCTATAATAAATAAACCTTTATCTCTATTACAGGCAAGAAATGTTCGTAAGTCCATTTGGTCATTATCATAGAGGCGCCAGTCATTTGTTGGATAATACACCGTTAGTATATTGCTTTCTATCCTGTTTTGAAGATGTGATTGCGGTGCTTGTGCAGGATATGATGGTTGGGCGGGTTGATGCATTTGTTTCGGATGATGTTGTCTTGATCGCTTTCTTTTTTTAGCGTCAGCATCTTCACTCGTTAAGCCGATTAACGCTGCCAATCCCCCGGTTAAAAATTGCCTTCTGTTCATAAAAATGAGAAGTTATTTTTATTTATAAGTCTATCTATTGATACTACTTTTTAGTGTAAACAATTATTATCCCTGTTGAATATGAAAACAGATTTCCAGAAGATCCGTTTTTACCTTCCAGACAAAACGAATCTATATAAATTACGGTATACTTTTTTCACGATGGATCTCTTTTTTTCCCATGACCAGGTACGGCCATCTCAATCTGATCTGATCAACCTTCTTCTTACTGGTTTCAAAGAAAAAAAGTCGGTCATCGCGCACGCCCCGACTGGTTTGGGAAAAACCGCCGCAGCGTTATCCGCAGCGCTTTCTTTTACGCTTGCGCATAAAGAACAGAATTACATTATCTTCTTTGTCACCCCAAAGCACACACAGCACCGGATCGCTGTTGAAACATTGCAGATTCTGAAGAAAAAGTATAATCTCGATCTTCGTGTGACTGATCTTATTGGGAAAAGGCATTTATGCGCGCAGCCTGGGGCACAAGAACTGAAAGGCGGCGATTTCTATGAATTTTGCAGTTCTATCGTTGAAAAAGGTAATTGTAAATACTATACAAACGTTAAGAACAAACAAAAACTCAGCGTGGAAACTGAAGCATTACTGGGAGATTTACAAAAGTCCATTATGCACGTCGAAGAACTCCGTGAGCAGAGCGTCAATCATCATCTCTGTCCTTATGAAATTGCCTGTCTTCATGCAAAAACATCACAGATCATCATTGCGGACTACCATCACATCCTAAATTCCGGCGTCCGCGATAACCTTTTCAAACGTTTGAACATGCAGCTGTCCCAGTGTATCATTATTATGGACGAAGGGCACAATCTTCTTGATCGTTGCCGGGAATTATTAAGTACGCAGCTTTCTACACTTCTTATTGACGCAGCGGCGAAAGAGGCGGCGACCTTTGGCTTTCAGGAAGTGTATGAAACACTGACCCAATTGAAAACCGCCGTTGACAAATTTGCCCATTCAACATTAAGCTTTGAAACAAACGAAGTCTTGATCGCAAAAAGTTCGTTTGTGGAGATGGTTAATAATCTGCGCGATTATGATGAACTCATTGGTGACTTGCATGTTGTTGCAGACGACGCGCGTGAAATTAAAAAGAAAAGCTACTGCGGTTCTCTTGCGCAGTTTCTTATATCCTGGGCTGGACCTGATACTCCTTTTGTGCGCATTTTGAAAAAAGGATTTACGAATAAAGGAAAACCGCACTTTGCTTTACACTATCATTTTTTAGATCCTTCAGCCTTATTACAGCCGCTTTCCCAGCAATGCTATTCTCTTGTTGTGATGTCCGGCACCCTTTCTCCGGTTAATGTCTATAAAGACCTCTTTGGATTTGACGCGCTTACCTCTGAGTTTCCCAATCCGTTTCCGAAAACGAATAAACTTAACCTGATCGTTCCGGATACGACCACAAAATTTACCCTGCGGGATGACCGCATGTATCAGCGTATTGCGCAGCACTGTGCTGACATCACCAACGCTGTTCCCGGAAATTCTCTTATTTTTTTACCAAGCTACGATCTGCGCGACAAAGTCTATCATTTTTTCAAAACACTTTCCGTTAAAACAAATTTTTTGGAGAGTCCCAATCTTTCTAAAATAGAAAAAACAGAGATGATCGAAAAATATAAACAGTATAAAGACGCGGGCGCTGTCCTTTTAGGCGCAAGCTCCGGTAATTTCGGGGAAGGATTGGACATCCGTGGTAATATTGTGAAATGTGTCATTGTTGTCGGCTTGCCCCTTGCGCGGCCAGACTTAGAAACACAGTCCTTGATTAAATATTACGACGAGAAATTCCAGAAAGGATGGGATTATGGTTATACCTTGCCCGCCCTAATTAAAGGATTCCAGAACGCTGGGCGATGTATTCGATCGGAAACAGACAAAGGAATTGTTATTTATTTAGATGAACGCTATACATGGGACAGTTATTTCAAATGTTTTCCGAAAGACGAACACTTACGCATTACCAAAACGCCTGTGCCGCGCATTCAGGAATTTTTTAATCAGATGACTCCTTAATATCTTGTTAAAAATATCATCTTCATACATTCTTTTTGGTTAATATTTTTTATTTTAGGCGTTTGTTATGTGATATAGAAATTTCTATTACTCCCGCTTTAACTTACCGCATTGACTATTCGCTTTCTTCGTTTCTCATCAGGAATGGTGCCTGATAATTTTGCATCTAAAAAGACATTGAATTGTGGGCCTTTTTTGATTTTTTCTTTAACAATAGTATCATTAAGTTCTGTGATCACTTCTCGGTCATCCAGTTTCGCTCTTCTTTTATACAGATCTTGAATAATCGTTAATACACGATCACATCCTCTGCAAGAGCGTACCGTATTTTGTGCAAATTGAGTGTCTTTCCCACAATTTTCACATTTGCCTTTTACAAACGGGGGAGTATATCCTGGCGACATATTTATTTATCTGGAAGTTGTCCTATAAAAGATTATCGGTCAAACTATCGGGATTTGTTGTTTGGAATTGAGAGAATAAAACGCAATGCAAAAGCTATAAAAGGAGTGTGTTCTCAATGAAGGGAGAATGTTAACCCTATCTGAAGTGCAGGAAGCGCGTGCCTTAATTGAACATGCCTCGCGTCCGTTGTTTTTGTTTGATGATGATTGTGACGGGTTGTGCGCGTATTTAGTATTGAAAAAATGGGCGAAAAAAGGTGTAGGTATTCCATTAAAGAGCTCTCCGACAGTTGATCCGATGCTGACAAAAAAGGTGGAAGAGTTGCGTCCGGATTTGGTTGTTATTTTGGATAAAGCCGTGTTAAGCCAGGGATTTATTGACGGGTTGCAGTCAGAAGTGATGTGGTTGGATCATCATCCGCCACTGAAACGAAAAAAAGTGCATTATTTTAATCCGCGCGTGCATAATAGTAAAGAAGCAGAGCCAACGACGTACTTGGCGTGGCAGATAACGCAGCAGGATCTGTGGATTGCGACGGTTGGGTGTATCGCGGACTGGTTTATTCCTGGTTTTTTACCTGAGTTTATGAAAGCGTATCCGGGATTAATATCGAAACATGATGATCCGGGAACGATTTTATTTGCAACAGAGTTTGGTAATATGGTGAAGATATTTTATTTTATTTTGAAGGGAAAAGCGGCAATTGTGAAAAAGAATCTGCAGTTATTGGAAAAGATTGGAAGTCCGGTTGATTTGTTGAAAGGGGGATCAGAAGAGGCGCAGATTATTCGTGAGTACGTTGCTCCAATGGTGGATGAATACAAGGAATTATTGGAAAAAGCGAAAGAAAAAGTGTCAGATGATAAAATATTCTTGTTTGTGTATCCGTCGTCAAAGAATAGTTATACCCAGTTATTAGCGAATGAGGTATCTTTTTTATATCCGGATAAATTGGTGATTGTTGGCCGTGAAAAAGACAATGAGGTGCGGATGAGTATACGGAATAAGGATATGGATTTGCCGAGATTATTGGAAAAGGCCTTGGTGAACGTCCATGGGCATGGCGGCGGTCATGAGCATGCCTGTGGCAGTGCGGTTTCCCGTGATGATTTTGACCGGTTTATGCAGAACATCAAAGAGGCGGTTGCATGATGAAAGGGGGGGTGATATTTTTGGTATTGATACTTGCGGTAGTGCAGGTCAGTGCGGCGCAGGAGCGGGTGAATGATTTTTATAATTATAGTTCAATAGAGATGAATTTTGTTCTGTCTTCGAATTTTACGCTGGTTAAACAGTCTGATCGTGCGCGTGTGGAGAGTGTGCGTGCGGATTTAAGTTTTTATCCGAATGGGGAGCAGGAAGTAAGGAATTTGCGTTTTAACATGAATCCGTTTGGGGATGTGATCCCGAAGAATGAGACCGTAAGTTTTGTATGGGATAAGCCAGCAGATCGTTTTTTTTCGTATGAGGAGAAAGGGACGGTGATAGGGAAGAATGATCTGATTCGTGTGCGGAAAAAAGTGCCTTATCCGATTGCGCCCGTGTTTAATGAGTTTACGCAGGCGACGGAATTTATTGATATGAATGTGCTGATTCAGCAGCAGGCGCGTGATCTTGCGGAGGGGGAAGATGATCTGTTTATGATGGTGTTTAAAATAGCGGCATGGGTGGGGAAGAATATCAGGTATGACCTGGGGACGCTGACTGCGCCGGTGGTGCAGAAATCAAGTTGGGTGTTGCAGAACCGTGAGGGGGTGTGTGATGAGTTAACGAATCTTTTTATTTCAATGGTGCGTTCGCGTGGGATTCCTGCCAGGTTTATTTCCGGGTTGGCATATTCAAACGCGGGTTATGGATGGGGGCCGCATGCGTGGGCGGAAGTGTATTTTCCCAATGTGGGCTGGGTGCCGTTTGATGTGACGTACGGGCAGTTTGGGTGGGTGGATCCCTCGCATATACGGCTGAAGGCCGCTGTAGATTCAGGGGAGGCGTCAGTAAAATATAGTTGGAAGGCGGTGGATGCAAAATTTAAGAGCGGGGGTGTTGCGTTGGGCGCTGAACTGGTAAAAACAGGGGAGGTGATTCCGCAGTATGTGATTCTGTCTGTGCGTCCGTTGTTGAATAAGGTTGGTCCGGGAAGTTATGTTCCGCTGGAAGTGTCCATACTGAACACGCAGCAGGCGTATGTGCCGGTTAATGTGATCATAACAAAAGCGCAGGAATTGACGGAAAAAAATGTGAAACAGGTTTTATTGTTGCCGGGCGAAGAAAAGAAAGTGTACTGGATGATGAAAATTCCGAATGAGGTGGATGCGGGGTTTAAGTATACTTCTATTGTGGAAGTGCAGGATGGGTTACATTATCATGCGCGGACAACAGTTGCGTATGCGAAAGATTACAAAACATATACCTTGGAGGATGCGCAGCGGATTATGGAAGGGGAAGATGTGGAGCAGACATATGTGAAATATATTGATGTGCGTTGTAAGTATAAGGAATACGCATTTTCGTATGAAAAAGTGAATGTTCAGTGTACAGTCACGAATAAGGGGGATACGCCCTTGCTTGGAGCGAAAGCATGTTTGGGAAAACAGTGTTCTTCTGTCTCAGTGGATGCCCAGCAGCAGAAGCAGGTGCGGTTTACGCTGGCAGAGCAGCCGCTGGGATTCCAGACCTATGATTTGATTCTGGAAGGGGAGAATGTGCGGAAGAAACAGGTGCTGGGCATTAATGTAGTGGCGAATCCGGATATGGTCGTGACAGATTTTAAAGTACCGGATCAGGTGGATTACGGTGCGGATACAGAAGTGTCGTTTGTGATGCAGGTGAAAGCGCCGGTAAAGGAGGTGCAGGTATTTGCGAATGATCGGAAAGTGATTGTGATTCCGGATTTGTTGAATTCAAAGAGGTTAATCTTGAAAAGTCCGGGAAGTGAATTTGTGCGTGCAAAAAGAATGGATCTGAGGATTACGTACAAGGATGATAATGGGAAACAGTATACATTTACGCAGAAATATCCGATGAATGTGGTGAATGTTCCGGTTTTTGTGCAGGTATTATTATTTTTGCGGATTATTCAGTGATCTTTTCCTGAAGCATAGGAAAGATAAGTTTTAAAAACAGTTTTATGCAGCAATCAGGTTATGGCGAGTGAAGAGAAGAAGTCGAAAGAGTTTCATGGGAAAAAAAATGAAAATTTTTCCGAATGGTATTCTGATATTGTGCAGAAGGCGGAGCTTGCGGATTTGCGGTATAATGTGAAGGGGTTTCTTGTGTTTCAGCCATGGAGTGTCTTGGTGATGGAAAAAATGTATGGGTATTTGGAGAAGGAACTCCGAAAGAAAGGCCATAAACCGTATTTTTTCCCGACGGTTATTCCGGAAAGTAATTTAAAAAAGGAGAGTTCGCATGTCCAGGGATTTACGCCTGAAGTATTTTGGGTGACAGAAGGGGGCGATAAAAAATTAGAGGAAAAACTGGCGTTGCGTCCGACATCTGAGACTGCTTTTTATCAGATGTTCGCTCTTTGGATTCGCAGTTACAAGGATCTGCCGTTTAAAACATATCAAAGAGCGAATGTGTTCCGGTATGAGACAAAGGCGACGCGGCCGTTTTTGCGCAGCAGGGAATTTCACTGGATTGAGGCGCATTGTGTGCATGCAACGAAAGAGGATGCGATGCTGCAGGTATTCGAGGATATGGAAACGACAGAGAATGTTTTACATGGGATATTTGGTTTGCCGTTCATGTTTTTTGAGCGGCCTGCGTGGGATAAGTTTCCGGGTGCGTACAGGACATTTGCTGCGGATGTATTGAATCCGGATGGGCGGGTGATTCAGCAGCCTTCAACGCATTTATTGTCGCAGGAATTTTCTAAAGCGTTTGATGTCAAATATAAGGATAAGGATGAAAAAGATAAATGGGGTTGGATTACGTGTTATGGTCCTGCGGTTTCGCGTATTTTTGCGAGTGTGGTGATTGTGCATGGGGATGATAAGGGGTTGCGTTTTCCATGGGCGATTGCGCCGGTGCAGGTGGTGATTGTTCCGATTAAAGACGATCCAGCGATTATAGAAAAGGCAAAAAAAATAAGAGAATTAATTTTACCGTTTGCGTCTGTAGAAATGGATATCACGGAAAAAAGCGCGGGCGAGAAATTTAATTATTGGGAAATGAAGGGGGTTCCGGTCAGGATTGATATCGGGCCGAAAGATATCAAAGAAGGGAACGTGACTGTTTTCAGAAGGGATACTAATGAAAAAAGCGCGGTGCGTGAAGAAAGTTTAAAGAAGGTTATGGAAAAAATTATAGGGGAATTTGATACGAATCTCAAAGGCGCCGCTGATAAGCTGTTTGGTGATCGTGTTCATGCTGCTGGAGATGTGAGAGAGGTAAAAAAGATTATAGAGGGGGGTGGAATCGCGCGCTGTAATTTCTGTTCTGTTGAAAAGGAGGGAACCGCGTGTGCGGAAATAATTGAAAAGGAAACAGGGGCGAAGATTCGGGGAACAAAAGTGGGGGAAAAAGAGAAGGGAAAGGGGATTTGTGTGGGCTGCGGAAAGAAAGCGGGGGAGATAGTGTATATTGCGAGAGAATACTGATTTTTTGGATAGAATTTAAGGGGAGTAATGCGGACGGGAAGACAGAATTTGCTGTGCGTATCGTTCCAGTTGACATTCCAGGTGTCTTATTTTACGGGCTGCTAGGGAAAGAGGGCTGTGCCGTGTGTCTGGTACGAAAAAATGATGCGGATAGTGAAAGGGGATAACAGCCCCGCCTGGTCTGGTGATCTGTCCACGGAGAACTGCTTCTTGATGATAGCGTGTTTCTTCACAGATAATGCGTGCGTCAAGTGTTGGAAAATGTGCGGTGACTTCAAGAAGAGAACAGCCATTGTCTCTGTCGCACGTTAAACGGACATGCCAGGAGCCTTGGTCATATTCATGAAGAACGCGTCGTCCAGCGGCGTCAAGAGGGAAGGTATTGTCGCGTGCGAAGATTTCAGGAGGATGATTTTCTGTCATGGGATATATGCCTATATCGTTAGATATATTTCTATGAGAAACCGCTTTATATACTTTCCGAAAATGGTGAATGATTGTACAAATCTTTATTAAGAATGATCTGAAAAAAAAGGTAAAAAGGATGGATTTCACAACGTATCAGCAGCATGCGAAAAAGACGGCGATTTATCCAAATCAGGGGAATAATTTATCGTATCCGGTTTTAGGGTTATGCGGGGAAACAGGCGAAGTTGCGGAAAAGGTAAAAAAGATTTTTCGTGATAAGGGCGGCGTGTTGGATGCGCAGGCGATTGCGGAATTAGAAAAAGAGATAGGGGATGTTCTCTGGTATTTGGCTGCGTTAAGTACGGAATTAGGGTTGGAATTTGCAGAAGTTGCGCGGAAGAATTTGGAAAAACTGGCGTCGCGTCAGCAGCGGAATGTCGTTCAGGGTTCTGGCGATAATCGTTAATAGCAGCAGCTTTCTTTGTATCCGCAGTTCTCGCAGATGGCGAGTTTGCTGCCTTTAAGCGCGTACATGAAATGATTGCATTGGGGGCATGCTTGCAGGATATCCTTTGTGAAAAGTTCTTTCACTGCGCTCATATCAGGAAGAATATATGGTCATTTAAATAGGAGAAGGTTTTTATGAAAAAATATGTCGGGAGAAAATAGTTGCGGGATAATATAATATCAAATGTTTCAGTATAGCGGACGATTCTTTTATTGGTATGCTGGCTGAATCGTTGCAAGATCATTATACACGATAATTGTCATGAGAAAGAAGAAACTCTAATCTTTATGTGCGTCATAAACTCTGTCACCAATATCCCCTTTATTGTGTGGTTCACGAAGCGGATTGAGCGCAACAAAGGGGAGGTACGGCCTCTCTGCGTAGGGCGTAAGAGGGGTGGTAGATAGTTCTTCAGAGTCAACATCGGAAAGCATATTTATTTTTGGTGTGAATTTGAGTGCTTCTCTGAAATAACGCTGTAATATCTGGTCATCGCTCATGGGAAAAATACCATGTACGCCTGTTGCGAAATTATCTTCAGAGATGATGCCAATTTGTGATTCTTTTGAGCGGATATTAAGGTGATAGGAGAGGGAACTGATAGATTCAACGTTGTAATCAAAATGAATACCAAGGCGGTGGCAAAGTTCAGTTCCAGAAAGAGAGGAAACAAACCAGGAGGTAACGCCTGCTAATGAACCTTTTCCTTTCTGGCTGTGATGCGCCTCTTTAGCGAGATAAATAAAATCTTTGTAGGGTTTTGTATTTGCAAGAAGCGTTTCATGGAACCAGGCCATTGCTTGTTGCTCGCGTGTTGCTGCTGCTTCAGTAAGGTATTTTGCTTCGATCGATACGATTTCTTCTTGTAATTCTTTACGGTAGGTATCAAGTGGCGTTTGTTCTTCTGCTTTTCCCCAGTTTCCTCCTTTAACAAGGTAGGCATGGACAAATTTTTTTAAGGGGTAGCCTGGCGTTTTGATGTCAAAGAGATAAAGTGAAGGGAAACTGGTAAAGTCAAGATGGATAATGCCTTTTGCTGCAAAAGAGCGGATAGGTGTAGGATTGTCGGGATGTGCTTCTTGTATATGCTCTAAAAGACTCATAAAAAGTGAAAATACAGATAATTATTTAAAGGTAATGGTCATGAAGGAAAAAGTAAAGTCAGATTAATATAATTGCGCCAGGATTTTCCGCAAATTTTTCAATAAAATAAAAAAATTAATCTAATTCGATCATGCCGATGCGCCCTAACGCTCGTAACTCTGCTTCTGTTTTTTTATCCGATTCTGGATGATTGTCGCCAGACTGAATTCTCTGATATGCATTAGTTCCACGAAAGACCCGTAGGCCATTCTTTGACCGAATAACAAGGGCATAGAGTTTTTGTGTTACTCTGAAAGGATATGGTTCGTTGCTTGGTCTGGAGTATTCGTCTGGAATTTCATCAGGCATGCTGTCCCAATATTCTTTGATAAATGTTTGACAGTTTTTTGGAGTTGCGTGTAATGATATTCCATCCGGGCGGACGCCCCATCCGCGTTCGCTTTCTTCCCAGTCTTGTCGTATGACAATGTAGTCAAGTGTTTGTTTTTTTGTCATTGTTCGTCACTAAGGATTAATATATCGGGAATATAATATAAGTAACATCGAAACAATTATATAGTTATAAAACAACTATAAACATATGGAAAAGAGGATTATAGCGCTTGGTCCAAAGTCAAGAAAATCCTTTATGGTGACGCTTCCCATTGACTGGGTGAAAGAACATAAATTAGAAATAAAAAGGGTTATTGAAATGAACTTAGTCGGTGAGACAATTATTTTAAGTCAGATTAAAAATGATCCGGAAAGGATTGTTTTAGATGCGAGTATAGTAACCTATTCTTTAGGGCGTATTATTCAGATATGGTATAAGAAGGGTATTGATGAGATAAAGATAATGAACATAACTCCTAGAGAAATGAATAAGATGAATACGCTCATAGAACAGCGGTGCATGGGGTTTGCGCTGATAAGTCAGGATAAAGATCATTGTATTATTAAGGATATTACAAAAGAATCAACAGAAGATTTTAACACACTATTACGGAGAGTTTTTCTTATTATATTACAGATGACAGAGGAAGAGGATAAGGAAAATATAGAAAACTTGGATAAGAATCTCAATAAGATTACCGCGTATTGTCACCGTTTGTTAATAAAGAAAGGATATCATGAGTTCCAGAATATTATTTATTATGCCCGATTATGCAGCGAATTAGAACATTTCGGCGACAGCTATAAACGGCAGTTTGAAAGAAAAAAGAGAATGACAAAAGAGGAAATAAGTCTAATAAAGGATTTATACGCGCTTTTTTATAAGTTTAAAGTGGAAAGTGCAGATCAAATACAAAAAAGGATACATCATCTGATGCAGGATGAGGGTCAGTTAATAACAAGATTAAATACGATTTTAGGGTTGATATACGCGATTAAAGGAGGAAAGTAATGAGTCACAAAGCGAAAGGATCAAGAGCGGAACGGGAGTTGATTCATATGCTGCACGAGGCAGGTTGGGGGATTATCCGTTCTGCTGGTTCTGGTTCAACGCCGTTGCCATCCACGGATATTATCGCGGGTAATGGTTCAAGACATTTGGCGATTGAGTGTAAGGCAACGAAATATCCGGCGAAGTATTTTTATCCGGAAGAAATCGAGCAGCTAACAACCTTCTCGAAGCGTTTTGGTGCGGAACCTTGGGTAGGCTTGCGTTTTAATAATGAGCAGTGGTATTTCATCAAACCGGAAAAATTAGTCAGAAGTAAAAATGGAAACCTTAATATGTCCCTAGAACTGATAAAAGAAATAGGTAAAACATTTGAGCAGTTAACACGGGGTGAAACAACACATGCCTTCTAATATGATTAAATATGTCGGTTTGGGGGAATTATCGGTTGATGAACAGCAGACGTTAAAGCGGATTATTGAGCAGGAATCAGTCAAAGTCACGCGGGCGACGAGAGATCCGGTGGATTTGATGGTAAAAGTGAATGTTCATAAAAGTGCGGGAAAACGGAAGAGATATACGATCCATATGAAAGCGTCCACAAAAGCGGGCGTGTTTAACGCAAAGACAGGGGAAACACCAAGTAAGAATTCCGGTGATTGGGATCTCACGACAGCGGCGCATAAAGCGATTGAGAAACTGGCTGCGGAAACTGATCATAAGATGAGGTCATCGGCTGCAAAGTGGAAGAAGCACCGGTTGAAAGCGTTTCTCCGCCAGTGGTTTAAGGAATAGTTTTTTTATCTAAACCTGACGTTTACTTTAACAGCTCCCATGAGCGCGGGGAGATGGCTTATTAAATATAGTAAGATGATAAAAAATTTTACAGATAAATTAGAACCTCAACTAAGCAGAATATATCACGCTGACGAAATTTACATAAAATGTGACGGAGAACAGAATTATTATTGGGATATCGTAAACGCTGGAACTAGATTTTTAGTAGCAACACACTATTCGGATAAAAGAACATCGCAAAATGCAAAACTATTATTCCTAAAAGTAAAACAGCCACCGATAAGACTATTCACCGACGGTTTACAGGCTTATAGAAAAGCATACAGAAAGGTTTGGGGTAACAAGAGAGTAAGTCAAGATAACAAAATATATACAAGACTAAAAGCGGATAAAGATAAACGTAATAATATCATTGAGAGAGTTCAAGGAACTATAAGGGAAAGAGTAAAAGTAATGAGAGGATTCAAAAAACAATACTCCGCAAACGCAATATTAGATTTGTTAATAGTTTGGTACAATTACATAAGAATACACCAAGGAATAAAAACAACACCAGCAGAAAAAAGTTCTGTGAACTACTCAGCCCTAAAGGGCCTGAGCGTCACGCGAATTGAATTGTGACAACAGTGCTTGTTGTTTATCTTGATAGTACGCGTAGTCTACTGCTTTCCAGTGTTTTTGTTGTCCGTGTTCGACG
>Ga0209515_10000308_pt1 | contig 92780 bp, 92 predicted proteins | sample Subgroupgradi54m_FD_187454 | JGI IMG/M metagenome (GOLD analysis project Ga0209515, IMG submission 187454) | Subsurface groundwater microbial communities from S. Glens Falls, New York, USA - GMW60B uncontaminated upgradient, 5.4 m (SPAdes)... ... | reverse complement strand
TCATTTAGATTGCTTCGCCTAGGTAATGGCGGGACAAGAATGTCCCGCCTATCCAGTGGAAAAGCGTATTGTGTGACACTCAGAATTGGCGAATTCGGCCCGTTCGGGAACGAGCCCTACAGAAGAGGTGACAGTCACGAAAGGCGTGACAGCTATCTATTTGATCTGTGGGATTGCAGCGGCTGGACTTAAATGTCCAGCCTTTTTTTATGGAAAAAATTAGTTAGATTGGGCCATTTCATACGTCTATTAAAGTAGGAAGACAATAATAACGCGAGAAAGGAGAAGTATGGAATGAAGAATACGATAGGTAAAGAATATGTCAAGTTTTTGAATGAAATCAAATCGCGTATTGTTACGGCGCGGATTCAGGCTATTAGGTCGGTCAATAAAGAGCTTATAAAGTTATACTGGGATATTGGCAGGACTATTGTGGAGAGGCAGAAAAAATATAAGTGGGGTGATGCGGTAGTTGAGAAGCTTGCAAACGACTTGAAAGAAGATTTTAAAACCACATTTGGATTTTCAGCCCAAAACCTCTGGTACATGCGTCAATTTTACCTTGAATACAAAGATGATTCAATTCTCCAACAGCTTGTTGGAGAATTACCGTGGGGACATAATATACTTATTTTCTCCCGAATCAAAAACAAAAAAGAAAGAGAGTATTATTTAAAGGCATCGGCTGAGATGGGATGGTCGAGAAATGTCCTTCTTAATCAGATTAAAGCCGGTGCATATCATTATCAAAAAAGTATGCCGAAACAGCATAATTTTTTAAAAGTCCTGCCAGTTCATCTTAATGAACAGGTGGATGAAGCCATAAAAAGCGTTTATAACCTCGATTTCCTTGATATTACAAAATCCGTGGTTGAGCGGGAGTTAGAACGCCGTCTTGTTGAAAGAATTAAGCGTTTTATGCTTGAGCTTGGTAAAGGGTTTTCATTTCTTGGAAACCAATACCGGCTTACATTGGGAAATAACGAATATTTCGTTGATCTTTTGTTTTTTAGATGGATTTTTACCTGCATCTATTGGATGAGCAAGTAAAGTTTAAGGATGAAAATCCGTCAATAGGCATTATTCTATGTGCGGCTAAGGATAACATCGTGGTTGAGTATGCCTTGCGTAGTGCCAAAAAGCCCGTGGGGGTTGCCGAATACTATCTTACTAAGAAATTGCCTAAATATTTTGCCGGAAAACTTCCTGACGCAAACGCATTAAGATTGCCGATACAAGAGGAATTGATATGGTGACGGAAAACCGGGCCAGACCTTGACATGATGTATCAAATATGATACATTTGTTATGGATATAAAGAGAATTTATGTTGAATTATTACGAAAACTTCTTAGTTTATAAGGGTGTGGATTGGGAATATTTTAGTTAATAGTTTAGGAGGCGCATTAATATGAAAAAGTCAATATTTGATAAAAAGATGGAAAACCCGAAGTTTAAAGCTTTATATGATGAAGTATCTACCGGGATGAACATCGGGGAACAAATAGCACAACTAAGACATAAAGCAAAGATGAGTCAATTTGAACTCGCAAAGAAAGTGTATACTAGCAGAACTGCTATAGCACGCTACGAAAGTGGAAAATACACCGGATATAATGTGAGTACTTTGATCAGAATTGCAAGAGCGTTCCATAAGAAATTAAAAATATCTTATGTATAAACCAACGAGATAGGAGAGATAAATAAATGGGGTAAAATAAATCTGACCCCGTTTTTTTGTGCCCAAAAGGCGCAATTCTGTTATCTTTTTTGATAATTTTTGATATAATGAAGTTTGTTGTAAAGGCGGGATTATAATGTTAACGTTAATTTCGGCGGCGGTTCGAATTGGTTGCAACCGGGTTAGTTTTACGTCTAAAGGTATCGCAAGGTAGCTAAGACAGGAATAGTGGTTTTTTGGTGGTGGGATTGAATAGGGGGATGAGAATATGGGTATTTACATTTCGCTATTAATTAAACTAATAATAGCGGTTTTAATTTACATTGACGCAAATAAACTAAAAAAGCGCGGCTTAAAAATAACCCCCCTGGTATGGGCATTGCCAACTTTTATTTTTTCCCTGTTGATATTGATATTTTATTTAATAATGCGTTATGCTGTTTGGAAGGTTCAGCTTGGAGCCATACAAGATTCGAACGCGCCGAAAAATCGCGGCACTGTTAAAATAATTAAGCGTTTATCAATCATATTAGTGATTCTTATATTATTTTTAGTTGGCGGAGGATGCTATATGCCGTTTGTGGCAAAATTTGTCCGCAATAAAATAAAGATCGGCATGACTACAAGAAAAATTGTTGATATCCTGCAGAAATACAAGGGGCGTTATTACTATCAAATCCTAATCCTTAGTGAAGAAGATAGTAAAGAATGTAATAGAATAAAACCAGAGTTTGAAAAATGTATCCAAAATAGTATGGATACGGGTTCAGGTTTTGATTGCCTTACCAAGTTTAAATCGTATAGTGACCGTTGCGAAGGCAAGTTAATACGTAATGCCGAGGAGTTCATTAAAGGTATGGATGATATCGCGAGCAAAAAATTTGATTATGCCATTTATGAGGTCAAAGCCAATGTCCTTTTTATGGGGCCGGTATTTCTACACAACAGTTTTGAGATTTATTTTAATTCTCAGGGGAAAGTTGAATCAATAACGCCTGTTAAGCATTGGGATTAACAGCTATGATTGAAATGAAGTGGCAATGAAGATAACTTTGATATATATAGGGTCGGAATTATTTTTATCCATTTCGCATGTCATGATGGGTTATTGAAAAAGATGTCAAAAAATAAATCTGACCCCGTTATTTAAGGGGTACTAGAAATAAATGTCGGATAAATATTGCGGATAATTAGAGAAAGGGTGACTGTCATGTCGTACCGTTTTTCGATCGTTTTGGCGTTAGGGTTGGTTCTTGTTGCATTTTGCGCTGAGGGCAAAAAAGAAAAAGACGCGAAAGCTTCCGAGCCAGAGATATTTTCAGAAGGGATAACTGTTACCCCCATCTTGCTACCGGAAGTAACCAACGAACAGATCGAAGGATTAACAGTTACTCCGCTATTTGCACTAATCGACAAACCGATCATTGTTAGTTACGGCTTTCAATCTTATGATCACGCTCTATCTGACCACCAAACCGAGCTAAAAGGTAACACCATTATTCATTCTAGTAGGATATTGAACAATAATCCTTATGGTTTAGAATACTATTGGGCGCCCCACTGGGTAGGATTCTCTGAAAGATTGGTTCTCTCCAAGCCAGGCACTTATTTTGGAGAGGTACAACAAAATTCATATGTCGTTGCCAGATACAAGGTGGAATTATTTCTATCTGAGCATGACGCCGGCATAGCTCGTATTGAATTTATTAAGTCAGCTAAAAAGAAAGATCCAATAGTCGATTTAATTCCCGAGATAATGAATATACATGATAGGGAGTTGGAACTTTTACTTGCGAACAAAGTAAACGACCTCTTGGTTCTTTCACCCGAGAATTACAAGAGTTTCTATTACATTATGGATTGGCTACAAAAAACTCCAAATCTTGATGTGGTACGGATATTTGAACCGCAGCTTCGAAGGATATCGGATTCCTCTGGTACGACAAATGAATACAAAAAATGGTTAGCTTTAGGGCGCATTGTTAGTGACGAGGAACTTTCTCAGTGTTTAATCAACGGCTCAGCATCTACTGTTTCAGCTGTATCAATGGTTGTTGTTTCACAAAATAGAAAAGTTCTGGTTCCTGTTATACTTAAAAGACTCGACAAAGAATTGGATGCACAACTAATCCTGAAAATTCTGGAAATGCGCTCCCCTGAGGCAGATAAAGTGCTTGCAGCACTTCTAGAAAAAGAGAGCCATTGGCTATCCATTTTGAGTTCCCTTGGGAAACGCGCATGTGAGGAACCTTTCCGATCTCTGATACTCACCAAGAGAGAACAATGGATCAAAAAAGCTGAACAGTCGACGGATCCTAAATTCGAAAAGTCTATTATCAACAACGCAATGTGTGCCATATTAGAAAATGAAAGCAAGGTTGAGTCCTTGATTGAATTGTTCAAAGACGAAACCTCGGATTTGACTGTCCGCTCTAATATTGTAGACGCGATAGGCAGAATAGGTAATAAAAAAGCAGTTGAATGCCTGATTGAATTATTCAAAGATGAAACCTTGGATTGGGATACCACCCGCTACAAAATTGCATTGTTGCTAGGTAGAATAGGTGATAAGAAAGCGGTTGAATGCCTGATTGAAGCTTTAGAATATAAGAAAGCACATAGTAATCTCTTCTCTGTAATATGGGCATTGAAAAAGATCACAAAACAGGATTTTGGAATGAATTGCAAAGAGTGGGATAAATGGTGGAAAGAAAACAAGGATAAACTGTGAATGGGCTAGCGCGTGCTTACAATGTTTAGAAGTAGGGGGGTAGGAGAAGTAGGGACAGAATTATTTTTATCCATTCGCATGTCATGATGGGTTATTGAAAAAGATGTCAAAAAATAAATCTGACCCCGTTATTTTTTAGATTGCTTCGCCTAGGTAATGGCGGGACAAGAATGTCCCGCCTATCCAGGGGAAAAGCGTATTGTGTGACACTCAGAATTGGCGAATTCGGCCCGTTCGGGGAACGGGCCCTACTTTTTGAATCCGCTAGCCCTTATGACCGTCCTTTCAGAAATTTTTAAACTTTTGGCTATATCTTTACAAGGCATACCCAAAAGGCACAATTCTGTTATCTCTTTTGACAATTTTTGATATAATGGGATTCGTTTTAAAGGCAGGATTATAATCTTAGCGGTAATCTCGGCGATGCGCGCGAACAAATCTACCTCTGGAAAAAATAGGCGGTAAAGTAAAGATATGAAGATAAAGCCAAACGTTCAATTTATGTGCCTTGCCTTAAAAGAGGCGGAGAAAAATCTATCTGATATGCGCGGAGGGCCATTCGGCGCCTGCATTGTTAAAGACGGCAAGGTTATCTCGACAAGCCGTAATACCGTTCTTAAACAAGATGCCACATGTCACGCAGAGATTAACGCCATTCGCAAGGCATCGAAAAGATTAGGGACTTACGATCTTTCCGGCTGTTCGATTTATTCAACTACTGAACCCTGCCCGATGTGTTTTAGCGCCATTCATTGGTCTAAGATTAATATTTTGGCGTATGGCAATTCTATTACTGAGGCAAAAAATATCGGTTTTAACGAGCTTTTTATCTCCAGCGCCAGAATGAAAAGATTGGGAGGGGCAAAGTTAAAAATAATTTCCGGTTTTATGCGCGATGAGGTAAATAAAATATTTAAAAAATGGAATAAGCTTCCCAATAAAAAATTATATTGATATGGTTAGCTAATATAAAATATTGTAGTTTGGCGAGTTAAGAAGTTAATAATAAATAGTTGTTAAATTTCCCTCATCCTGCGTTCCTGCCTGGCGGCAGGCAGGTATTAAAGCAGGAGGAGGGATTTTTTTTCTTGACATACCACACAAATGTGTGGTATGGTGTTTTTAAGGGGAAATTATGAAAGATAAGCCGTATTTGACGTCAAAGCAGGAAAAGGTGCTCAATTTTATTCGTGAACGGATAGCAGAGAGGCTGCCTCCTACAATCCGGGAAATAGGAGAAGAGCTGGGGTTTAAGTCTACGGGAACAGTGAGGGATTATTTAAAGGTTTTAATCCAGAAAGGGTTGGTGAGGCGGATGAATAATAAGTCTAGGGCAATAGAATTAACTGAACGCGCAAGTTTTAATAAGATCCCCATCATTGGCACGATCATGGCGGGCAAGCCTAATGTGGCTTATGAAGAAATTCAGGGGTATGTGGACGCGGATGATCTGTTTCTGGGCCGTATAGGTTTTGATGATGTTTTTGCTTTAAGGGTTAAGGGCGACAGTATGATCGACGCGGGGATCTTAGAGGGTGATGTGGCGATCATTAAGAAACGCCCTAATGCCGAAAATAATGATATAGTTGCCGCGCTTCTGGATAACAATGAAGTTACTTTAAAAAGATTGCGCAGTAAAGCCGGTAAGTACCACCTGGAAGCGGCCAATACAAATTACTCGCCGATTTTTGAAGAGTTTCAGGTTATTGGTAAGCTGATTACGGTAATTAGGAAATATTAATTTGGGGGAAAGGGGTTGTAATTAAATAGGTGAGACCCCTTTTATAAGAGAGAGGTGGCAGTCACAAAAGGCGTGACAGCCACCTTTCTTATTGTGCGATACGTGGAATGACGAATTCGGCGCGTTCGGGGAACGCGCCCTACAATGTTTGTTTGGGCACAGCTGCTGCCTTAAATGCGGAATTTTGTAATCTTTTTTGAAAAATCTTGGTATAATGGGACGATATGAATACGACATTTAAAGACAAGGTTTTTAATATTTTAGGAAATGACGGCGTTATATCCCGCGCGCTGGAGAATTATGAGTCCAGGCCGCAGCAGCTTAAAATGGCGCAGGGCATTTGCGAGTCTATTGAGGCTCAAAAGCACCTGTTAGTCGAAGCCGGCACAGGCGTAGGAAAAAGCCTGGCATATTTAGTGCCTTTTATAATTTATGCCGCGGAAAACGACAAAAAAGTTGTTGTTTCAACGAATACCAAGACTCTGCAGCAGCAGTTATATGAAAAAGATCTGCCCTTTTTAAAGCGCGCGCTGGGGGTGGAATTTGACTTCGCGCTCTGCGTGGGCGCGGAAAACTATCTGTGTATAAGGCGCCTGCGGAGCGAATTTAGCCGGGATCTATTCGATACCGACGCGCGGCGTAACGACGCGAAACGAATAACCGCGTGGTCTTCAAAAACTAATACCGGGCTTAAATCAGAACTGGGTTTTATTCCCATCGATGAATTGTGGGACAAAATCTGCAGAGATCCGGACTTGTGCCTGGGCAACAAATGCGCCCATAAGGACGGTTGTTTTTACAAAAACGCCAAGAAGCATGAAAGAAACTCGCATATACTTATAACAAATCACGCGTTGTTTTTTACAAATCTGGCTTCCGGCGGGTTAGTCCTGCCGGCATTTCACGCCGTGGTATTTGATGAAAGCCAAACATTGGAAGACGTTGCCACGAGCTATCTTGGCCACGAAATAAGCAACGTAAAGATGAAGTATTTGTTTGACGCGGTATACAATCCAAAAACAAGAAAAGGGATATTGCTTAAGTTTAAGGATCAAAGAGATAAAGCTAATGCCGCGCGTGAATATCTGGAAGCATCAAGGGCGGCGGCGGAACTTTTTTTCGAAGAGCTCAGTAAGAAGTTCGGGTTTAAAAATGAGGTTAAGCGGATAAGGACAAAGAATATTATTTTTAATTATTTAGAGGAACCGTTAAACCGCCTCGCGGATTCTTTGAAAGAACTTTTAGAGAATGTTAAAAACGACGAAGATGAATCCCTGGTAAAGAAGTATGTTAAAAAATGCATTTCATTAAGTGCCGGTGTATCTTTTATTCTAAGCTTGGCGGATGATAATTATGTGTATTGGGTTGAGGTAGTTGAAAGAAGAGCCGGCCTTAAGTATTCGCTTTTCGCGGCGCCCATTCAAATCGCCGAAGAATTAAACAAGCAGCTGTTTGAGAAGGTAAAGCCCATTATACTTACCTCAGCTACTTTATCCACGAATAACAATTTTGATTTTATAAGAAGCCGCCTCGGGATAAAAGAATGCGGGGAGCTTTTACTCGGTTCACCGTTTAATTATGAAGAAAATGTTTTGCTTTACCTGGTGAAGAAAATAGCGGACCCGGCAGATGAACCTGAGAAATTTCAAACACAGTCATTGGCGCATGTCAGGGAATTGATTGATATTACGCGGGGCAGGACATTTATATTGTTTACCAGTTATAAGATGTTGCGGATCGTATATGATGACCTGAAATTGAATTATGAAGGCATTAATTTATTAAAGCAAGGGGATATGCCCAGGTATGAGCTGCTTGCTAATTTTAAGCGTAATATGAATTCTGTTTTATTGGGGACGAATACTTTTTGGCAAGGCGTGGATGTCCCGGGTAAAGCGTTAGAATGTGTGATAATTACGAAATTGCCTTTTTCTGTCCCCGACGACCCTATGACAGAAGCCAGGATGGAACTTATCGAATCCCGCAATGGGAATCCGTTCCTGGAATATCAGGTGCCGCAGGCAATAATGATGTTTAAACAAGGATTTGGCAGGCTTATCCGGACAAAATCGGATAGAGGCGTTGTGGCTGTTTTAGACCCTCGTGTTTCAACCAGGACTTACGGTAAATCTTTCCTGAATGTCCTGCCGAAATGCAGATATACCTCCTCCATTAATGAAGTAAAGAGTTTTTTTCTATAGTAGAAAAAAATCAAAAAAAAGCGGATTCAGCCGATTTACAAGTAAAGTATATTTTTATATAATCCTATTTGTAATAAGGGAATAGGAGGAATAAAAATGAAATGCCTATGCGCGTTTATTTTTATATTTTTATTTTCTATGGACGCGCACGCGAAGATACAGGCTGAAACGGTGGAGTATAAACATGGCGGCGTTATACTTGAAGGTTACCTTGTTTATGATGATTCTTTCAAGGGCAGGGTACCCGGAGTTTTGATAGCGCATGAATGGACCGGGATCGGCCCTTATGTTAAAAACCGCGCGCGGCAGATAGCGGCTTTGGGTTATGCCGCTTTTTGTGCCGATATTTACGGCAAGGGGGTAAGGCCGGCGGATACAACAGAAGCCGCCCGGCAGGCAGCCATTTACCGTTCAAACAGGCAGTTAATGCGGGAGCGCGCGAAAGCAGGCCTTGAAGAATTTAAGAAGCGTAAATTTGTAGATCCCAAACGTATCGCGGCTATCGGTTATTGTTTCGGCGGAGGCACGGTACTAGAGCTTGCGCGCGGCGGAGCCGATATATCCGGCGTAGTAAGTTTTCATGGAAATCTCGATACGCCTCATCCCGAAGACGCTAAAAATATCAGGGCAAAAATATTGGCCTGTCACGGCGCGGACGACCCTTTTGTGACGCAGGAACATGTAATTGCTTTTCAGAATGAAATGCGCGCCGGGCATTGTGATTGGCAGCTGAATATTTACGCGAACGCGGCGCATAGTTTTACAAATCCCGATTCCGGTAATGACCCCGCCAAGGGCGTGGCATACAATAAAGAAGCTGATAGGCGTTCATGGGAAGCGATGGTATCTTTTTTTAAGGAAATTTTTTAAAAAGGGGGGTAATATGAACAACAGAGTAGCCGCGATTCCTAAGGGGTATCATTCGGTTACGCCGTCACTTGTCGTTAATGGCGCAAGCGGCGCGATTGAGTTTTATAAAAAAGCTTTTGGCGCCGTAGTCGAATTCCGTTTGGATAGGAAGGACGGCAAAGTGTTGCACGCGGCTATCAGGATTGGAGATTCAATAATCATGCTCGCGGATGAGTGCCGGCCGCATAAAGGCCATAATGAGAATTGTGTCAGGCCTGCCGAAGCATTGAAAGGAACAACCGTTAACCTCTATCTTTATGTTAAAGATGCCGACGCGGTTTTTAAAAAAGCGATAGCAGCCGGGGGAAAAGAGATTGTGTCGCTTATGGATATGTTTTACGGCGACCGGATCGGTTTGCTCAAGGATCCTTTCGGGCATTTATGGACTGTGGCTACCCAGAAAGAACATGTCAGCTTCGCGCAACTAAAGGCGCGTATGGCTGAATTTTGCGCGCTGAATCCGGCTGTTTGTTAAAATAAGTGAGGTTACTTATTCCTGCGGGCTCGCGTAAAAAAGAGGCGGCACTTACCTCTTTGTTTGTTTTGGTGTTGTTTATTTCATGGCTGGACTAATCGTTCAGCCTTTTTTGTTTGCTGATAATTTTGTGATTTGTGGTAGAATATATGGAATTAGCAACCTGTTTGTGCGGCGCAAGAAGAGAGGAGAAAATTATGGCGATGGTTAATTATTCGTTTCAAAAGAATCTCAAGGAACAGGCAAGAAAAAAGAAGCAAGAAGAGAAAAGATTGTTGAAGTTAAATAAGAAGATGGCCAAGGAAAAAGAAGGTTCGGAAACAGCCTGACTTCCGCGGCAGTAATTGTTATTACGATGTTGCATTCAGAAAAATATAAAGAACCAGAGGCGGCAGCCGCCAAAGGCGTGACAGTTAACTCTCTGTTCCCTTTTTTGTTTCGGGTAATTATTTTAGTTATAACTCTTCTTGCCGCGGGAAGTTACACTTGGCAGTGTTTTGGGGAAGCAGTTGAAGGCGAAACCGCTGTTTGGAAGGCCTATAAGAATGAGAAGTACGGGTTTGAGTTGAAATATCCTCAAAACTTTGTAATAGGTGAAAAAGAAGAGAAAATAAGTAAAATAAGTGATTTGTTTGGGGTGTTTTGGGTGGGTTTTATTGACGCAAAATGGGGGGAAGGCAATAATCCGGCGGCGTATGTTTATGTTATTAAAACCGGGCTTTCTGCCGAAGAATGGGTGAAAAAAAATTACAAGCCCGTTATTTCCGGCGGAGAACCGGGCGGTTATGAAGATATTAAACATTACAACATTAATGGGTTGCCGGCATTGCGGGCCAGGTTGATAGCTGCCAGCGGCAGTAGTGATAGTACTCTCATAAAAAAAGATTCTGAAACTTTATTCAGGATAGACGCGCATCACAGCGGCTGGGGAAATTTCCCGAAAGAAATTTTTGAAAAAATGCTTTCTACTTTTAGATTCATTGGCCAGGGAATTAAAACCGGGAAAGCAGAGATCGATTATGAAAAAATAGTAGTATGGCAAAAATATGTGGACGCAGGCCGTCAGCCCTGGCAATTAAATCCCCTTATGGCGCTGCTCTCAGAGATGGCGGGATATGGATTTAATCCTGATGAAGATTTTAAAACCTTATCTTATTCCGATCCTGATATTCAAAAGAGGTTAGGCAAGGTTTCAGTTGAGATGGCGTCCGAAGGTAAAGTGTATATTATAACGTTAATTCAACCGGTTCCGGGCGAAGGAAAAATTTGGGCTGTTTCAGAGGTTGAATTAAAGGATAAATCTGTTTAATCCTGATAAAACAGTTTCTACTTTGGAGTATTATTATGCCTGATTGGCTTCCCGCGGTGCAATGCCCCAAATGCGGCAGTCAAGATACACGGTTTGTAGAGCCTATTTATGAGATGTCTATCTACGAATGCAATGTGTGCGGATGCCGTATTGAAGTAGACGAGGGCGATTAATACATTAAAACCATGCCTTTAGCTAAAACCAATGGCAAAGATAAAGTTGGATTTACACGATATTTTCAACAAAGGGCGTTCGATTGACGCGGAGCTTAACCGGGTTATTGTTCAAGCTGAAGAGAAGGGGATTTCTTTGGTAGAGCTCATTCCCGGCAAGGGAAGCGGGCAATTGAAGAAACATGTATTGCGTTTTTTGGAGCGGCCGGAGATAAAAAGGCGTTATCATCGGATAGAAAAAGACGATAAAAATTTTGGCAGGATTTTTGTGCACTTTCGGCACTAAGGATGTTGATGGGAAAAAAACAGAAACGTCACCATTTTTGTTTCTTGTATGAAGATCCGCAACAAAAAAGCCTAGGTTTATACATAAAAAAGTTGATAATAAATATATAATACAAGTAATATTAGTAAATGCCTGGCATTATCAAGTTTTTTAAGCAATCCTGTTGCTTTTTTAGCAGATTTCTGGTATAAATAGGTGCGCTGAAAATGAGATAAATTTGGAGAGGTGGCAGAGCGGTCGAATGCGCGCGCTTGGAGAGCGCGTGATCGCAAGATCCCAGGGTTCGAATCCCTGCCTCTCCGTTAAATTTTCCCGACAAGGGAAAATTTAACGGATGCCGCAACGAGCGTGGCGAGGCGAGTGCGAAGCCTCCCCGGAGGGGACAAGCCGAGCAGCGAGGGCGGCGCCGGTACATATATACTACGCCCTTTAATAGAAACGTAATAGCTTTGGCGGGCTTCGTAAAACTACGTTTTAGGTATTCTGCGAAGCGCGTTAAAGCTAATTAGGAAGTCAATTAAAGCGCGAAGCAGAATTGCAATATGCATACAGTCTATATACTCAGAAGCCTAAAAGACTCAAAGCGGCATTACGTGGGAACTAGAAACTTACATAGTTTTTAAAGATAAAACGTTAGCAGAAGGTTTCGAGCGATATTTAAAACACGGTTCAGGTAATGCTCTGTTGAAAAAGAAGTTAATAAGGGCGAAGTAATGAAAATAGGGATAGATACTTGTTTTTTTGGTGTTATTTGAGGGGACAGGTGACTGTCCCTTTTTTTTATGGTAAAAAAGATGAAAAAATCCGCTAATGACGTTTCTACGCGCGAGCGTGGGGGGGGAAACTTCCGTGGAGAGTGAAAAACTTTACCGTGCCATTTTCGATACTGTGCCGGTGTCCATCTGGGAGGTGGATTGTATACAGGTCAAACTCTTTCTAAACAAGCTCAAGGCAGCCGGTATCCGGGAACTGCGCGCTTATTTTAGCGAACATCCGGAAGAAATTATTAAGGCCGCCGGGTTGGCGCGTATTGTTAATGTTAATGATCGCACTTTGCGCTTATTTGAAGCAAATAGTAAAGCTGAATTGCTTAATACATGGACGTTTCTGATTATTCCTGAGTCACTGCCGCCTCTGCTTAATGCTTTAATCGCGCTGGCAGAAGGGCAAAGCCATTTTGAGGCTGAAGCCGCCATTCAGACGTTATTGCGTAAGTATCTTACCTGCCTGTTTACGTTTTCTTTTCCCGTTGATGGCGCGCCTTTTGGTAATTTATTGGTCAGCATTACCGATATTACCGAGCGAAAAGCGGCAGAGGAAGAATTACGCTTTAATAATGAGATTTTAAAAAATGTGGCCGAAGGGATTTTTCTTGTAGGGTTGGAAGACGGCATTATTAAATGGGCAAACGCGCGGTTTGAGAAAATGTTTGGTTATGAGCCGGGTGAGATGATCGGCAAGAATGTTGCTATAGTCAACGCGCCGGCGCAAAAAACGCCGGAAGAAACCAGAAATGAGATCGTAGATGTTTTGAAAGAAACGGGGGAGTGGCACGGAGAAGTCAATAATATCAAAAAGAATGGGGCCTCCTTTTGGTGTTATGCCAATGTTTCTTTATTTGACCATTCTAAATACGGCAGGGTAATGGTTTCGATCCATATCGATATTTCAGCGCGTAAGCGCGCGGAGAAAGCTCTGTATCTAAGAGAATGGCAATACCTGAAACAATTTGAAGAAGCTACAGACGCGATATTCCTGGCGGATGCTAAAACAGGGATAATATTGGATTGTAATATCGCGGCTACAAAGCTTGTTGAAAGAAAAAAATCCGAGATCCTCGGTATGCCGCAAAAGTTTTTGCATCCCGCCGAAGCTGTGTCCGGAAAGTTTACTAGAAATTTTATGAAGCATGTGAGAGGAGAGCCTTCGGAGGTTATTGAAGAAAAGGTTATCACGAAATCGGGGCAGGTAAAGATTGTGGCTGTTAAAGCTACGAAGATTGTTTTTCAGGGCAAGGAAATTATGCAGGGTATTTTCCGCGACGTCACCGAGCAGAAGCGCGCGGCGGAAATTTTACGCCAAAAGGATGAGCAATACCGGAAACAGTTTGAAGAGGCTATTGACCCGATATTGATCGCTGACCCTAAAACCGGGATAATATTGGATTGTAATATCGCGGCGGCGCTGTTTTTTGAAAGAGAAAAATCAGAACTTGTCGGTATGCATCAAAGCCAATTGCACGCGAATAAGGATATGGTTGACGGGATTACCAGAACGTTCAAAAAACATGTAAGCGAAGAAAAGCCGATTGCTGTTCCGGAGAAACTTCTTACGAAATCAGGGCAGGTAAAGGATGTTCTTATAAGGGGCAGTAAGATTATTGTGGGGGATAAGGAAATTTTACAGGGTTTTTTTCACGATATCACCGCACAGAAACTGATGGAAGATAAATTGCGGCAAAGTTTAGCCGATTTACGCCTTGCCCAGCGTATTGCCGGTGTTGCCAGTTGGTCCTGGGATGTAAAGAAGGATAAAGTCACGTGGTCTGAGGAATTATACCAGATTACAGGAATGGACCAGAAGCATTTTGTCCCGACATACGCAAAACTTCCGCAATTGTATACCCCCGAGAGTTGGCAGAAATTGCGCCGCGCGGTAGAGAAAGCCTTGGCTGACGGGATTTCTTATGAGTTGGAATTGGAAATTGTGCGCCCGGATGGAGAACATCGCTGGACATTGGCTTTTGGGGAACCTGTCGGCAATACGACAGGCCATCCCGTGGGTTTGTTTGGCGTTGTGTTTGATATTACCGAACGTAAGCAAATGGAGCTGGCAAAAAAGAATTTGGTTATAGATGTTTCTCATAGCTTAAAAACTCCGCTGGCGATGATTGAAATGGCTCTTAATATGAGTAAAGAAGGGATAAAGTCAAATAATCTTAAGCGTATTGAAAAGGGGCAGTTTATCGCTTATGAAAATGTAGCCAAGTCACGTAAATATATCAGTAGTATGTTAGAGGCTTTTACCGTGGATTTAAGAGAATTAAACCTGGAGAAGAAGAGAAAAAAGGTTTCTTTGAAGAAAGTTGTAAATAAGATTTATAAGGAGATAGAATTAGCCGCCGAGGAAAGGGGGATTAAATTAAAAATGGATATCCCTGTTACGGCGAATATGGTTAAAGCGGGAGAGAGGGAATTGTCCGTTATTTTAGAGAATTTGATCGATAACGCGTTAAAGTTTACTTATAAAGGCAGTGTTTTGGTTACCGGCAGGCGAAAGAAAAAATGGATTGAAATCCGGATTAAAGATACGGGCTGCGGCATAGATCCGCATAATAAAGTTAAGTTATTTGAGATGTTCAGCAAGTGTTATACCGTGGTTGAAGGTTTAGGGCTGGGACTTTTTATTTGCAAGCGGTTGACGGATTTACTCGGCGGTGAAATTCAGATTGAATCTAAGGGGTTAAACAAAGGGGCGGAAATAACACTGAGGCTGCCGTGTTAACAGATTAAAGAGGGAGGGGAAACGATGAAACGTATTATGATTGTCGAGGATAGCCGTGATATGCAGGAAATTTACAAAGATATTTTTTCCGATAAGGCCAAGGAATATGAGATTGAGTTGATGGCGAATGCCGAGGCAGCCTATGAGCGTGTGTTAAAAGGCGGTTATGATTTGATCATCCTGGATGTGATTATGGACTCTATGGATGGGAACGCGTTTTATATTTTACTAAGGCTTCAGGAGGATAAGCAGGTAAAAAATATTCCTGTTTTGGTGGTTAGTGTGCTTAATCCCGATGATTTAGGGATATTTAAAAGTTCAAGCAATGTCGATTTTTTGCAAAAACCTATAACAAAACAGCAGTTATTCGGTAAAATTGAGGAATTGTCCGGATTTCCACAGATGCTGCAGTAATTCTCTATTGTAAACGCTGTTATTGATAAATAGGGTTAGTTATTTCAATCTGTTCCTATTTATCGCCTCTATTTCCCACAATTATTGTTCCTTTCATGGCTGTATGGATATCGCAGCGATATGGAAACTCTCCGGTTTCATTAAAAACATATGTATAAGCCTGTCCTTGTGACAATTTTTGCGATTTTAGTTTAGTCGCGCCGCTAATTGCTCCGTATGAAATTACTATGTGAGGGACGGTTTCCAGGTTTGTCCATACTACTGTGTCCTCTTTTTTTATAGTTAATGTTTGCGGAGAAAACGCGAAATTGTTTATTGTAACATTATATGTTTTCGCTTTTTCCGCGGCTGTTTCTGCAGCCGTGGTGTTTGAAGTGGTATTTGACGCCTGGTTGCCCGGTTGAATCTGAGCGCGCGCGCTGAATAAAACTCCCGCGCTTATTACTAGTGAGATCACGGCTGTAGTTAGCCATAAAGTAGGTTTATTTTTCATTTTTTCCTCCTTTGTTTTTGTTGTGGATAATTTCTTTTATAAAACAATTTTATTCTAATATAAAATAGGGGAATTGTCTATATGCGAACTCTATTTTCTTTTGACTTTTTTCTCCCATTTTTTAGTGGTATAATTAAAATAATATGGAGGTTGTTTTTAATATGAGTGATATTAGTGAGTTGGAGCAGGATATTGTCGCGGCTAAGGGGCTGGGGAAGGTTTTTGGGGATTTTACGGCTGTGGACCGGATAGATTTTTCCGTAAAAAAGCAGGAGTGTTTCGGCATCCTGGGGCCTAATGGCGCGGGTAAGACGACTACTATCCGCATGGTTTCCTGTTTTTTTGAGCCTTCCTGCGGCGAGCTACGAGTTTTAGGCAAAAAGGTTGGGGAGTACCCGCGTTTAATTAAGCGGCACATCGGTGTTTGCCCGCAGGAGTATAACCTTGACCCCGACCTGACGGTAGAAGATAACTTGCGCGTTTTCGCCCGCTATTTTGATATCGTGGGTAAAGAAGCGTTCGCGCGCTGTGAAGAGCTGTTGCATTTTATGGGGCTTTTTTCAAAGAGAAGGTCCGGTATCGATGAATTATCGGGAGGCATGAAGCGCCGTTTATTGATCGCCCGGTCATTGTTGAACCGGCCGCGCCTGCTTATTCTTGATGAGCCGACAACCGGGCTTGACCCGCAGTCACGGCATCAGATATGGGAAAGCCTGCACCGGTTAAAAAGCGAAGGCACGACGATCTTGTTGACTACGCATTACATGGATGAGGCGGCGCATCTTTGCGACAGGCTTGTGATCATGGACCATGGGAAAATTATCGTGGAAGGCACACCTAAAGCTTTGATCCAGAAATATATGGGGCCTTCAGTGATCGAAGTTTCTTCCGAGAAGGAAGGCGTGGAGGTTTATTTAAAGGCTAAAGGCCTTGACTATGAAAAAGCCCCGACGCATTTTTTTATTCACGGCAGGGATTTGATGCCTTTATTTCCTGAAATCTCTCAAAAGTTTGGCGAGGGGGCCTGTGTTTTGCGGATGGCGAACCTCGAGGATGTTTTTTTGAAACTGACCGGCAGGGAACTCAGGGAGTCATAACGATGAAGATGATTTCAAGAAAATCGCCATCGGCGATAACTTTCTGCGATTTTCAGTGGTTAGTATACATATATAAACGGTCCTATACCATGAAAAATATCAGCTGGCGGGCATTTAGGGTCTGGCAAAGGAATTTTGACGTTTATAAGGCGACGTGGAAGGTGAATTTTATTCCGCCTTTACTTGAGCCATTGTTATATCTTTTGGCATTTGGCGTGGGGTTAGGCAATATGGTGCGGGAAATTTCTTATGAAGGAGTGCAGATATCTTATTTGCGCTTTATCGCTTCCGGGCTTGTCGCGACCGCCGTTATGAACCACGGGTTTTTTGAGACGACATATTCTTCTTTTGTGCGGATGTATTTTCAGAGGACGTTTGACGCGATTTTATCTACGCCGCTTATGCTCGAAGACGTTATTTTAGGAGAAATTCTCTGGGGCGCGACAAAGTCGTTGTTTGCCGGAGCGGTTATGCTTATCGTTGCCGGGTTATGGGGATTGATCTCCTGGCCGGCGGCGCTTTTGATTTTACCGATTACTTTTTTAGCGGGGATGACGTTTTCAAGCCTGGGGATGTGTTTTACGGCTATGGTTAAAAATATCGAAATGTTTAATTTTCCGGTATTTTTGTTTATTACCCCGATGTTTCTTTTTAGCGGGGTTTTTTTTCCGATTTCGTCACTGCCGCTATGGGCGCAGTATGCCGCGCAAATAATGCCTTTGACTTTATTGGTTTCTGTTTTGCGCGGCCTCACACTAGGGCATTTTCATCAGGCGCAAGCAATAGAGCTTTTCGGGCTCGCGCTTATCGCGGTTGTTTGCACTTTCTTGAGCATCTATATGATGAAAAAGAGGATTTTAAAATAAAAAATGAGCAAGAATAAATTATCCGGGGTTTTTTCAGGTATCGCGCCATATTATGATTTCCTGAATCATATTATTAGTTTTAATATGGATAAGTCATGGCGGAAAAGGCTTGTGGATATATCTAAAGTTAAGGCTGAGGCGAAAATACTGGATCTGTGCGCGGGCACCGCGGATATATCGATCGAGTTTGCCAGAAGAGAGAGTTCCTGCCGGGTGGCCGGCGTGGATTTTTCAAAGGTAATGTTGAAGCAGGCCGGAGAGAAAATAAAAAAAAGCGGGTTACGCGGGCAGATCAGTTTGATCGAAGCCGATTGTTTAAATCTTCCGTTTAAAGCGGGATATTTCGATATCGTTTCGATGGGGTTTGGCCTGAGGAATCTTATTGACCGGCGCCGGGGGATTGTTGAAGCGGCGAATATGCTTAAAAAAGGCGGGCAGGTTTTTATCCTCGAATTTTCTCCGCCGGCCGATAATGTCTTTGGCAGAATATATAATTTCTATCTTAAAAGGATGCTGCCGTTGATCGCTAAGTTGTTTGGGGGCTCTTTAAACGCGTATAAATATCTTTCTTCGTCCATAGCCGCGTTTATTTATCCGAAGCAAATCCTGGGTTTTATGGAAGAAGCGGGGTTGAAAAAATTGGATTATAAAAAAATGTGCGGCGGAATCGTTAACATTTATTCCGGAGAAAAATAAAGAAAAATGGATATCCCAAAATACCCTGATTTTAAGCCTCTCGGGATTGAAGACGCGAATGTTTTTAACCGGTTTTTTAAGGAGTATCCTCCTGAAATATCCGAATTTACCTTTACTAATCTTTATGCCTGGAGAGAAACGTATAAGTTTAAAGCGGCAATTTCAGGCGGGATGCTTATTGTTTGTTCGGAATCTGAAAAGCAGAAAAGGTTTTTCTATCCTGTCGGCGCGGGGGATATTAAACCGGTTATGGAGGATATCTTAAAAGGCACGGGAGGCATTTTTATGCGTATCCCGGAAGCGGTGAAAGTGTTATTTGAAAATGACGCGCGGTTTAAAGTTGATTTGGATATGGATAATTCCGATTATTTGTATAAAACCGCGGATCTGGCGGCGCTCGCGGGCAGGAAATACGACGGTAAGCGTAACCTCATAAAAAATTTTAAGTCTGAATATGAATACGAATATTTGGCGCTGAAAGCGGAAAATGCCGCGGAGTGCCTTGAGTTTGAAGAGGAATGGTGCACTATTAAAGATTGCGACAGCGTGGAGAGTTTGGATAATGAAAGGCGCGCGATAAAGGAGATGATCAGGAATTGCTCTTCTTTTGGGGTTCTCGCCGGAGCTATAAAGGTGGAAGGTAAAATCAGCGCTGTCGCTATCGGCGAGAGGCTGAATCCCAATACCTTAGTGCTGCATATCCTTAAAGCTAATCCGAATATAGAGGGGCTTTATCAGGTAATGAATAACGAGTTTATTGTTCGTCAGGGGGCAGATTTTGAGTATGTTAATTTAGAGCAGGATCTGGGCGTTGAAGGATTAAGGAAGTCAAAGCTTTCATATCATCCGGTGAAAATGATCAAGAAATATACGTGTGTTCCTAACGTTAAATGATATAAGAAGTTGGGAAGCAAGGAACCGTCCCCGTAGAAAAAAGTCAGAAAAGAGTGGGAACTATCTATTGTATTTATGTGTTATTTACGTAAGATGAAGGTAAATAATATTTAATATACAATAATTGAAACCGCGACTTTTGCCGGAGGGTGCTTCTGGTGCATGCAGCCGCTGTTTGAAAAATTGGACGGCGTGCTAAAGGTGTTTGCCGGTTATACCGGCGGTACCGGGATAGGCCCGAATTGAGGAGCCTTTTTATGAAGAAGGTTGAAGTCCGAAGCGCCCACGCCGATTCCCACCTCGGGCATGTTTTTAAGGATGGGCCGGCGCCCGCAGGCCTTCGTTACTGCATGAATTCCGCGGCGCCGCGTTTCATACCGAAAGAAGATTTAGAAAAAGAAGGATACGCGCAATATAAGAAACTTTTTGAGAAGCCATGAAACGGTGTTTGATCGTTTTTGCCAGGGAACCCAAAAAAGGCAGGGTTAAAACCAGGCTTAAAGGCGCTTTATCCGAAACAGGGTGTTTAAATCTTTACAAGGCGTTTCTGCGCGATACTGTTAATTTAGCCCAAAAAGTTAAAGCGGAAGAACATGTGATTGCCTATGATTCTATAGACGGGGCGATACCATATTTAAGGCGCGTAGCCTGCGCGTTTAATTTTTACCGCCAGGAAGGTAAAGATCTCGGGCAGAGGATGCATAACGCCTTTAATTACGCGCGCGCTATAAAGGCGGATAAATCCGTTATTATCGGCTCGGATTCTCCCGAATTGCCGTTTAACTTGATCAGAACCGCCTTTCAAAAACTGGGTAAATATGATTTGGTCTTAGGCCCAAGCGTAGACGGAGGGTATTATTTGATCGGATTGAAATATCCTTGCGGGGCGTTATTTAGAGGTGTTCGGTGGAGTTCCGGGGATGTCTTAAGTTCGACTTTAAAAAAAGCAAGAGCGCTCAGGATGAAATATTTTTTGCTGGATACCTGGTATGATGTTGATGACGCGGGATCTTTAGCGCGCCTGGAATCTGATTTACGCAGAGATAAAAATAAGAAAATTGCGCAATACACCCGGGAGGTTTTGAATGCCTGAAGTGGTTGTTACGCAGTATAAATGGGGCGGTAAGTTAGGCTTGATTAAAATTAAATCTCATTGCCGGGAGTGCGATTTGACTACCGTTATGCTGAAGAAAATGATGGAAGCGGAATTTAAGGATAAAAATGTGGTGTTTGAGGTAAAACCCTGGTTGGATAATATATTTTATTGTTTGGCCAGAGGCGCCTGGCACGCGCCTATTATCATGGTAAACGGAAGAAAGTTCTTTCAATTCAGCGAAAAAAGGCCTTTGTTTGATAACGCAAAACTTATTGAAACGGTAAACGGCCTTTTAGTTAAGTAAAGGCACAATCATGGAGGCAAAGGATAAATATGAATAGGTTCCTTAGCGCAATCAAATCTTCTGATGAAATAAACAAGTTTTCTTTTTTAAAGAGACAGAGATTGACTACCTTGCAGGTAAACTTGGGAAACCTCTGTAATCAGAGCTGTATGCATTGTCATATAGGCGCTTCTCCCGACGGCAAAAAGATCATGCCGCGCGGCGTGGTGAAAGATATCCTTGGTTTTCTCGCTAAAAATAAAGGCCTGGTTTTGGATATTACCGGAGGCGCTCCGGAATTAAACCCTGAGTTTGATTATCTGGTTACAAGGTCGCGCTTGCTGGCTAAGGAGATAATTGTGCGTTCAAACCTTACGGTTTTGTTTGAACCGGGGAAGAAACACCTGGTCAGTTTTTTTAAAAAGAACGGGATCCATCTTATCTGTTCTCTTCCCTGTTATACAGAGGTAAATGTCGACGCGCAGCGAGGCAAGGGTGTTTTTGCCAAAAGCATAAAGGCGCTTTTAATGCTTAATCAGCTCGGATACGCCCAAAACAAGGGGCTTATTCTAGACATTGTCTATAATCCGGGCGGGGCATTCCTTCCGGAAGACCGGGAGTTATTGGAACAGGATTATCGCCGGAATCTGCGGTCCTGCGGAGTAAATTTTAACCGGCTCATAACTATAACGAATGTCCCTATTAACAGGTTCAGGGAATTTCTGGATGCCCGCGGAGAGTATTTACTCTATCAGGATAATCTTATGCGCAATTTTAATCCTCAGGCGGCGGGTAAAATAATGTGTAAATTTCTTATAAACGTCGGCTATGACGGCAGGATTTATGATTGTGATTTTAATCAGGCGCTTGGCTGGGCGGTTAAGGATAGAAAAGGGGATTCCCTTAAGATAAGCAGCCTGAAAAAATCTGATCTTTTGCAAACGGAGATCATTTTCGGAGAGCATTGTTTTTCCTGTACCGCCGGCAAAGGCTCAAGTTGTCAGGGGGCATTGGTAAATTAGGGAGAGCTCTCTCTTTTTACAATATAGGCACGCACGTAAGCAGAGCGCATGTTTGTTTCAAAACCTTCGTATTGCAGCCAGTCAAAGGGTTGTTCTGCTTCGTACCAGATATACGTGTGCGGGATGTATCTGTCAAGGATGTCGTCAATTATTCCTACATCTCCGGTAAGTTTAAGCTTGATCGCTTTTTTTTCTGCCGAGGGAAGGGGTAGTTTTTCTTCGCCGAGGAATTTTATTTTGGTTTTATACATCCTGGGTTCGTTTGTAATAAGGTAGAATTCTTGAAAGCCTGCTTCATTATGCCTGGCAGCAAAGGCTTTTAGAAAATAAATCATTGAAATATCGTCTGTAGTTTTTCCTTTTAAGGGGAAAACAATCTCTTTATGAACAGAGCCGTCCGGATTTTTACTGCGCCAGTAAATCTTTTTATTTTTGTAGTTAAATATTTTTTCGTATGAGGCAACGGTACTGCCTTTTTTGTTGTTGGCTTTGTATGCGGTGTATAGGATAAAGAGCATCCCGTTTTTTTCTTCCATTAAGGATTCTTGGCGCCAGGTTATATTTTGTAAGTTCCCGTATGAACCGTTTCCATCTATATTGAGTTTATATAGCATTTTATCTTTTTCAGGAATTCTTTCTAGAGTATAATTAATGCGCGAGCGTTCTTGGGAAGTTTTTATATCGTAGTAGAAGATTTCCCCGCGTTCGAAGGCACGCATGAAAACGTCAGATTGCCCTCCTCCGGAGCAAACGGCAGGCAAGAAAAAGAGTAATAATATATTTAAGGTAAACAGGTTTTTCATATTAATTATTTTAGCACGGGGAATAGGGGTATAAAAGCAAAATGATAAAGTTCTCTGTAATAATTCCCGTATTAAACGAACAGGATAGAATAGGGGCTTGCATAGAAAACATACGTGCCCTTGGGGGCGATGCGGAAGTTATTGTTGTTGACGGAGGCAGCAGCGATACCACCGTTGATTTGGCAAGGAAGAAAGGGGCGCTTGTAATAAGTTCCGCGATGGGAAGAGGTATCCAGTGTAACGCTGGGGCAAAGCGCGCGCGGGGGGGAATACTTCTTTTCCTTCACGCGGATACCCGCCTGCCTCAATCCGCCTTTAGCGTTATCGAAGAATATTTTTCCGATGATAAAATAAAAATAGGCACTTTTCGGCTCAGGTTTGATTCGCGCCATTGGTTATTAGGCCTTTGCGGGTTTTTCAGCAGGTTCGATTCTTTATTTACCAGCTTTGGAGACCAGTGTATCACAGTCAGAAGGGGTTTTTTTGAGGAACTGGGAGGTTTTCCGGACTGTCCGCTGTTTGAAGACGTGCATTTTTTAAGAAAAGCGCGCAAGAAAACACGTGTTGTTTCTTTTTCGCAGGAGGTTGTGACTTCGGCAAGAAAATTCCTGCGCTGCGGAGTATTCAGGCGGCAGGTTTGTAATGGCATATTAATTGTTAAATATCTCTGTGGTGTTTCGGTAGAAAAAATTTCCGAAGAATACAGAAAAATATAGTATGAAAAAATGTATTTTGATCGTTAGCGCTGTTTTTTATATTTTATGGGCGGCAGGGCCTGTGGCCGCGCAGGAATCACACCTTTTGTTTACGCGTATATTAAGGGAATATGTGCGGGAAGGCAGGGTCGATTACAAGAAACTATCCCGTGATAAAAGGCTGGATGTTTATCTTAAGCAGTTGTCTGAAACCAACCCCGATAATTTGCCTTCGGATAAGGAGAAACTTGCTTTTTGGATAAATACCTATAACGCGTATACCTTAAAATTAATCCGCGAAAATTATCCCCTTAAAAGTATAAATGAACTGCATAAAGGAGGATTTATTATCGGTTCGATTCTAAAGAGTACGGCATGGGATAGAGATTTTGTAATTGTGGCAGGGAAAAAAATGAGTTTGAACGCGGTTGAACATAAGATCTTGCGCCCGAGGTTTTTGGAACCGCGCATACATTTTGCTATTGTCTGCGCGGCCATCGGATGCCCGCCTCTGAGAAACGAGGCATATGAAGCTGATAGGCTTGACAGCCAGCTTAATGAACAAGGCAGGGTTTTCCTTTCAGAGCCAAAGAAAAATTCATTTGATCTTGAAAATAAGATCGCGCGGATATCGCCGATTTTTGGCTGGTTTAAAGAAGATTTCGGTCGGGATAGATTGGGAGTGCTTTTATTTATAGCCAAGTTTTTAGAGCCAAAGGCAGCTAATGCGATAAGGAAAGATGTTAAAAATTGGAGGGTATTTTATACTTATTACGACTGGGGTTTGAATGAATAAACTTTCTATACTTGCGCTGTTTATTTTTGTTTTAATCTTTTGGTTAGAGGGGGTATTCCCTTATTTTAAGCAAAGGTCCGCGCGCCTTTTGCATGGCGCAAATAATGCCGCGGTCGCGGTTATAAACGCGCTGATCAATCTTGTTTTTTTACTGACCGCGATACCTTTTATTATCCGGCTTGCCGGTATGAAGTCTTTTGGGCTCGGCAATTTTTCTACGGGAAAGCGCTATGCGCTGTTTTTAGCGATATTTCTGCTTTTTGATTTTTGGATGTATCTGTGGCATAAAGCAAACCATACTTTCGCGCTTCTCTGGAGGTTACACCGCGCCCACCATAACGACATAATGATGGATGTAACCACGGCTCTGCGTTTTCATCCCTTTGAGATACTTATTTCTTTAACCCTGAATACCGGGATAGTGGCATTATTGGGAATGAACCTAACGCATATCGCGGTTTACAACGCGTTTTTACAGATGGTTACTTCATTTCATCATAGTAATATAGCGTTACCTGAAAGATTTGACCGCGTTTTACGCGCAGTAATTGTAACTCCTAATATGCACCGTGTGCACCATTCCATAGAATATAAAGAAACAAATTCAAATTACTCAAGCGTTTTTTCGTTTTGGGACAGGTTTTTCTTCACATTTAGGAAACGGCAGGATACCCATACTATAACCTATGGTTTGAATATGTTGCGCGATAAGAAGTGGCAGGAGTTGAAAGGATTTTTTGCTATCCCTTTTTTTACTCCGTTAGAAGAGAATTGAAATGCGGTTAACCCGGTTAACAGGATTATATTGAAGGATTAGGTGGATATGATATAATTATAGCTGTGGCAGTGGAGAAAACTATAAAAAACTAATTCGTACAGAAGGTAAAACTATGTCGCCCGCAAAAACAGTTATATCTAAAGCATTACATTTAAAACCCGCGGAGCGCGTTATCGTTATCGAAGCTTTAAGCCCATTTTGGAAATCCCCGGGTTTCAACCCGGGGATGAACGGGGATTTCGTTATAGCGGGAGGGAGCCCCGGACTTTAGTCCGGGGGGGCTCCACTAAGAAGCCTGGACAATCCTGACCCTGTAATTGAAAAGGCGTGGGCTATTGAAGCGGAAAAAAGGCTTAAGGTATATAAGGCCGGGAAGGCAAAAACTGTTTCTTTCGAAGATATATTCAAAAGCCGCTCATGAAAATTGAGATCCTCGAAATCGCGCGCCGGGAATTAAGAATTGCCAAAGAGTTTTACGATTTAGAGCAGTCCGGTTTAGGCGCCAGATTTGAAAATGAAATAAAACAGGCTTTGCTTCGCATTCTGAAACATTCCGCAGCCGGGTCAGTTGAACGAAAAGAAATCCGGCGTTTTTTTATCCATTAAATCTATCCGGCCTATTAGCCGTCTAAAAGCATAAATTATATTTGGGTGCGTTAAAAAGTGTTCAAACACAACAATAAACGCACCGTATATTATAAAATATATTGTGATCGGGAGAATCGTTCCCAAATGAATCGAGAAATATTTGAAGAATTTATAAGGCATAAGGGAAAAATCGCGAGTAATAAACTGGATGAATTTTTCGCGTCTTTAGAACCGGTAAAAGCGGAAGAATTGATAGGGGATTGGCTGGGAGGATGTTTGCCTGCCGGCAGTAAAGTGGAATTCTTGCTTAAGGATTTTATTCTGTTTAAATGGCATGGAAAAAGTTTTTTAACTCTGAATCGTGTCTTGGCGTTGATTGTTTCTTTCTTAGGTATTAAATTTAATATCCCCGGGGGTACTGCCGTTCTTCGTGAATTAAAGTTCAGGGATAAAATTTCAACTTCTATGGTTTACAACTACCTGCCGATAATTGATCATTTCAGAAAAGTAGATGATAATACGGTTATGGGAATAATGGAAGCCAAGGGCAAGGTTAGCGTATATTTTTATTTAAAAAGGTGTTGACCATGGGAAAGGGATAATCTAAATGAGTAATAAATATTTTGAATATGAGGAATTGGTGGCTTTGCCGGTAGAAGGATCCGTTTATAGCGATAGTGTGTCCTGGCTGATGGCGAGAATGTCTAAACTGGCGTATTTGCCTTTTGAGCAGGATGACTCGGAGTTAAAAGCCGCTTTGAGAGAGGCCGGGTTTCAATTGGTCAAATGTTTTAACGCGAAAGGGACCCAGGCTTTTTTGGCAAAGAGAGATTTAGATAAGATAGCGGTTTTAGCTTTTCGCGGCACCCAGACGCAGGGGTTAACACTGGAAACGTTCTTTGATGTTTTTACGGATCTATACGCGGGTATGCGTTCCGATGAGAATGGCGTTAAGACGCATAAAGGGTTTCTCCAGGCTTTCAAGAGAATTGAGGGTGAAGTGTTGCAACAGATGCAGGCTTTCTTAGATTATAGATTGTATATAACAGGGCATTCTTTAGGCGGGGCATTAGCGTTGATAGCCGCGGGCGCGGTAATTTCTAAAAATTTACAGGCGTGTTACACCTTCGGCAGCCCCAAGGTAGGCAATGAGGAATTCGACGATAAAATAAAGGCCCGGATCTATAGGGTCGTTAACGCGTATGATGTGGTGCCGTTTTTGCCGTTTACTCCGGTTATGTCGCCGCTATTTTGGCTGATCTCAAAGAAGATTAAAAATGAGAAAGTGAAGGTTTTAATAGAAAATTTTAAGGAATATCAGCACCACGGTGAATCGCGTTTTTTAACGCATGTATCTTCAAATAGGGATGTAAAGGTATTGACGGGATATAATGAATTAATCCGGGCATTTAATTTAATCAGGCTGTCGTTTACTGTCGCCAAAGATATAGGCGTCCAGCATCATTCGTTGGATGTTTATTGTGATAAATTAGCTCAGTGGGCGTTAAAAAAGTAATCAAACGAAAGGTTAGAGGTAAGAGAAATGATTTCTGTTAATAATGTATCACTTCAATTCGGCGGGCGTAAGCTTTTTTCCAATGTTAACGTCGTTTTTTCATCCGGCAATTGCTATGGCCTTATCGGCGCCAATGGTTCGGGTAAATCGACATTTTTAAAGATCCTTTCCGGGGAGATCGAATCGACTACCGGAGATGTGGAAATTTCTCCGGGGAAACGGGTTTCTACCTTAAGGCAGGATCAATTCGCTTTTGACGAATATACGGTTTTAACCACGGTTATTATGGGGCATAAAAAGCTCTACGATATTATGAACGAAAAAGATGCGTTGTATGCTAAAACGCCTTTTACGGACGCGGATGGGATGCGCGCTTCGGAGCTTGAGGGGGAGTTTGCCGACCTGGAAGGATGGAACGCTGAATCTGACGCGGCTAAATTGTTAAGCGAACTGGGGATTGAAGAGTCTTTGCATACGGCGCAAATGAAACAATTGGAAGCCGGGCAGAAGGTGCGGATATTGTTAGCTCAGGCGTTGTTCGGTAATCCGGATATTCTGTTGTTGGATGAGCCTACTAACTATCTGGATGTGGAGTCAAGTATGTGGCTTGAAGAATTTCTCTGTGATTTTGGGAATACCGCTATAGTTGTTTCGCATGACCGGCATTTCCTGGATAAAGTCTGTACTCATATCGCGGATATTGATTTTGGCAAGATCCATTTGTATCCGGGGAATTATACTTTTTGGTCGGAAGCAAGCCAACTGGCGGCGCGCCAGCGCGGTGAAGCAAACAAAAAGATAGAAGAACAGCGCAAGGAATTAAAAGATTTTATTATGCGTTTTGCCAATAACGCCTCTAAGTCGAAACAGGCTACCAGCCGTAAAAAAATCCTGGAAAAACTTACCGTGGAAGATATTGAGCCTTCTTCACGTAAATATCCGTATATTAATTTTGAACAGGAACGCGAGGCGGGCAATGACCTTTTGAGTATAACTAATCTGTTTAAAACTGTGGACGCGCAGGTTATGTTTGAGCGGTTGAATATTACTATTCATAAGGGCGATAAAGTCGCTTTTGTAGGCCCGAATGACCTTGCTAAGACAATACTTTTTCAGATCCTGATGGAACAGAGCCCCGCGGACAGCGGAATTTTTAAGTGGGGTTTTTCTACCAAACGGGCGTATTATCCCAGAGATAATGCCGCGTTTTTTAACGTTACGTTATCCGTGGCTGACTGGCTCAAACAATATTCAGATAATACTGAAGCGGAATTTATCCACGCCTTCTTAGGCCGTATGCTTTTTTCCGGCGATGAGTCTCTTAAACCGGTGAATGTCCTTTCCGGAGGGGAAAAGGCAAGGTGCATGTTGGCGCGTATGATGGTGGCACAGCCAAACGTGCTTATTTTGGATGAACCGACGAACCATTTGGACCTGGAGTCGATCACGGCTTTAAACCGGGGGCTGGAGAAGTTTCGCGGGACAATTTTATTTTCTTCCCATGACCATCAGTTAGTCTCGACTGTAGCCAATCGTATCATTGAGATCACTCCTAAAGGGTATATTGACCGTATAAGCATGACTTATGATGAATATCTGGAGAATGAGCAGATAAAACAGCAGCGCCACGAATTGTACGCGAATGTCCACTAGATTTTTTGTTATCTTTTTATGGGGATAGGTTCTTTTGCGCAGCTCAAGGAATATTTAAGGCAGGGGCTGCATTTTTTAAAACAACTTTGATTTAAAAAATAAGGGGAGCCATGAAGATTAAACAAAGAATATTTGTGGGGATAGTGGTTTTATACGTTCTTTTTGCGTTTATCAGGGTGTTATTTCCCGATTTGGATCATGGTGATGATTTTGCGGATGCTAATGTATTGAACGCCGGAATGAATTTTGTAAAATTCGGATTTCTTAAAACATGTTTTTTGCCCTCTTTTGAAGCGCAGCAGAATGTCCCGGTCAATGTATATTTGACTTGCCCTCCCGGCCCGGAAATCTTTAACGGGCTTTTGAGAAAATACCTGAATATCAATTCGCTTTATGGTTTTAGGATAATTTCTTTGTGGATAAGTTTTCTGGGGTTAATATTCTGGTATTTGTTTATAAAGAAGGTTACGAATTCCAGCGGAATTGCGCTTTTGGCTTTATTTTTTTATGTATGCCATCCTTACTTTCTATATGGTTTCGATTCTTTGCACGAATGTTCTCTTTCGGAGGTGTTTAAATTCGGGATTTTATATTTTGCGGCGGTTTTTGTAAAAACAGAAAACCGGCAGCATAAAAATCTGGCATTGGTTTTTATGTGCGTATGTTTCTTTTTGGTGTCATTCATAACTTATCAATATATCGTATATCTTGCGTTATTCCTGGTTCTTTTTTGGAGATGGCATGGGCGAAAGGTTTTTTGCAAGGAAATTTACTTATTATTAGCGGTTCCCATAGCAGGTTTCTTTCTTCATATGGCGCAGGTTATTTGTTATTTAGGCGGGGTTATGAACGCTTTGGGCGTTATGAAAACGGCTCTTGTAAGAAGGGTCATTGACAGCCCTGATGCGCTTGGAAAATTAGATTTTTTAGCCTGGTTCAGGATGTTGTCGTATTATTTTTCCGGAATTTTAATATTCCCATTGTCATTGATTATAGTGTTATTTTTGAGCTCAATTATTTTTTATTTTCATTCTGACGAACAGGCCCAGTATAAAGCGAGAAAAGCCTTGAAGTTACTTTTCATGTTGTTTCTTTGCGGCATGAGCTGGTATGTTTTATTCCCGGCGCATTCTTATGCCCATATCTATGTGGGATTTCTTGAGCGGCTTATAGTGCCGTGTGCCGTTATCGGCTTATCGATCTTTGCTTATCTTTTTTGGGAGAGGGCTGTTAAAAGCGGAGTAAAGTTATTCTTAGTATTCTGGTGTTTGATTGTTTTTCTTTTGGGTTGGGAGATGGTTCAGAATAGCTGTTTGCCTGTAAATTCAGAAAAGATATTTGAAAGTAACGTTTTCGTAAAGTTTAAAAAATGCCTTACGGTATTAAAAAATGAGATCAGAGAAAGTGATGTCATGGGGGTAAACTATGTAAGGTATCCGTTTATAAGGTATTATACTGACCGCAATGTGGTATGCATATTAACTGCCGGGCAATTAACCGGGATGGAAAAACTTCCGGAATATTTTATTTTTGTGCCTTATAACCATCAGTTGGCAGTGTCCCTTTGGGAGGCTTTAAAAGTCAGGTATGATGTATTTTTGGAATGCAAGGCTATAATATTGAAGTTAAAAGGCACCCAGGGCAGGCTTAATTAATGCCTGTGGGCTGTCAGTGAGCTATTAGCGGAGCTGTCTGTCCCGCTGAGGCGCATGAAATGAATGGCGCGATGGATAAAACAGGAGTTTTTTGCGGGTTCTATAAAGAACAGGCCTGTTTCGCGTTGCGGCCTATCGCTGATAACCGGCACAATGCTTTTTTGTGGGATGGCTGGGGCCGTGGCACTAAGCAAATATTTATGTTATGTAACCGGTCAGTGAACGGGGGAAAATAACTTTTACCTTTCCGACTCCCGGTGTTAAGAAAGAATATTTCGCTTCCCAAACACCGGGAGTCGCCACTATTACGTTTACATTGCCCAAAGTATGAATTTCTTTACCGGAAAAAATTATCTTGACAATTATTTTCTTCCGTGCTACCTTGATAAAGATATTCAATATCATAATCTAAGGATGGATTTATATGGCCCTGGGAAAAGAAGAAAAGATATTTGAGGGTTATCTCCAAACTAAGAACCTCAAACATAGCGAGCAGAGAGAAGAGATATTGCGTATTTTCTTAAAAAACGATAAGCATCTGACCGCCAATGAGCTCTATAGGATAGTTCAGGCTAAATATCCCGCGATAGGGTATGCTACTATCTATCGGACGCTTAAGCTGCTTTGTGAATCCGGGCTTTGCCGCGAGTTAAAGTTTGAGGACGGCACAACCAGATACGAGCATCTCTACGGCCACGAGCACCACGACCACCTTATCTGCACCAAATGCGGCGAATTCGTTGAAGTGGTAGATCCTGAGATAGAACGCTTGCAGGAAAAATTGATTAAACAGCACGGTTTTTATCCCGAAGGGCACCGTATGGAGCTTTACGGCGTATGTAAGAAATGTAAAAGGTAATGGATTTTTTTTGCCTTTATATTGATAATGATATTCAAAATCACAAAGGTCGGCCAGTAAATTTGAAGGGAGGTGGCTGAGTTGGGAAAGAGGGCCTTTATTTTTGTTTTGCTGTTTGTTTTAGCTTTAGCCGTATCTCCAAAAGAGGCGGCGGCATATCCTCAGTTCTTAGGCAATAAAGTAGTTTGTCCTGTAAGCGGGGAGCAATTTGCCATAGGTAAGGATTCGAAAAAAGTCAGGTATAAAGGGAAAGTTTATTACTTCTGCTGCTTGGATTGCGTGGCCTTATTCAGCGTGAATCAAAAGAAATACCTGCAAGCAGCCGAAGAAAAGAAAGGAGATAAGGACCGGCAGCGTGATGCGTGCGGCCACAACGAAACAGTTCCCGAATATAAGAGCAAATAAAAAAATTTACAATAATGATGATAATGAGATTCATAATCATTAGAAGGAGGCATGAGAAATGAGAAAATATTTATTAGCCGTTCTTGGTTTGGCATTGACGCTTGGTATCTCTTCACCCGGTTATGCCGACAGAAGGAGTTATGTTTGGACCTATGAGTATATGACTATGCCAAAGGGCATGGCTGAGATCGAGTATTATTTAACTGCTCAAGTGCCGGATACTGCCAAGTCCAAAGTAAATACCTGGAAACATCAGGCAGAACTTGAATATGGGATCACTGATCATTGGGACGCATCGATGTATCAGATGTGGAAACAGAAGAATACCGCCTCAAGCTCTACCTCTGAATATGATGGTTTTAAGATCCGAACCAGATACAGGTTTGGAGAAAAAGGAAAATACTTTATTGATCCTGAATTTTATTTTGAATATATAAGAGACGATGATTTTTCTAAGCCCAATGTCGGTGAGATGAAGTTGATTTTAGCTAAGGATATAGGTAATTTTAATATGAGTTATAATCAGATCCTTGAGAGGAATCTGGAAAAAGAAGGAAAAACCGGCCACGAGTATGCGGCAGGTGTAAGTTATGAATTTCTGCCGGCATTTAAATTAGGCATAGAATCCAAAGGCAGTTACAACGGGCGCGAATACGCCATGGGCCCCACACTGTCTTGTGCTAACAGTAAGTTCTGGATCTCTTTAGGCGCAGCCTTTGGCTTAAATGAAAGGACTGATGATATACAAACAAGAATGATCGTAGGCATTCCATTTTAAGAGGGGGGTGATAAAGCATGCGGTTTAAGAGAAAGGTTGTTTTTTGCATAGCGGGTTTAACCATTGTAATTTGTGCAACTCCAATTTTTGCTTCAGAGCTTCATCATAGCCCCACCCGGTCTTATGATGCGCAGAATGAAGAGGCCAAGAAGGCCGACAATATATTTAAAGTGGGGGGGCAAGTTAGAGCGCGTGGTGACTTTACAGCGAACCAGAATTTAGGTGATTTTAGCTTTATTCCGGATACCCGCGATGAGCAGATTCTCTCTAGAACAAGGATAAATTTATCTATAGAGCCGATAAAACAAATAAAGGGATTTGTCCAGGGACAATTTTATAGCCGTCAAAATCATAGTGATTATTCTAAGGCTAATTTGTATCAGGCGTATATTGGGTTTTCTGATCCGGAACATATTCCCATTGAGCTTAAGATCGGCCGCCAGGAAATTTGTTATGGGTCGGCCTTTTTCTTAGGTTCTAATGATTTCTATGACGGCCTCGTTTGGGATGGCGCCAAAATCAGGATTTTGCCCCGGGATTATCTTTGGATAGATTTGATCGCTGCGCGTTACGTAAAACTGAATGAAAATACAAGCGATAAAGAACCAGCCTTATACGGCGCATATTCAAGTTATAGCTTGGCTCAAGACACGGACATTGATTTGTATTTTTTATATCACAAGGGCGGGTTTAAATTTTTCCATACCGACCTGCCGGATAGCCCCAGGTGGTTTACTTTAGGAACAAGAATAGCGGGTAAAGTTAAAGGCCGGTTTGATTATGAAATAGAGCCGCTTTATCAATTTGGAAAGATTGATAACCTTGGGCGCGGAATCCGGGATACAATCAATGCTTATGGAGGGCATATAGAGGCCGGCTATACTATCGTTGACTCAAAATATAAACCGCGCCTCTTTGCCGGGTATGCTTTTGGAAGCGGGGACAATGATCCCCGGGATAAAAAATACGGGGAGTTTCACGGTAATGTATATAACGACAATTATCTTGTTGGAGATACGAGCCTTATTCCCGACCTTAGCGGCATAACAGTAGGGGATTCCAGGGCCAGCGGCATGAATATTTTGATTGGCGGAGTATCTTTAAATTTACACCCTAAACTGAATTTAAATTTAGATTATCATTATTTTTTGGCGGATAAGGCGCCCGCGGGAATAAGCAAAAATTTAGGGAACGAAGTAGATCTGATTGTTACCCGGGAACTTTTAGATAATGTAAATATAATTACCGGCGCTAATAGATTTTTTACCGGAAAGTTTTTTGAAGACGCGTCCGGCTCCGGCAAAGATATCAATTATTTTTATATTCAGGCGCAGATTGAATTTTAAAAAAGGAGAGAAAGGATGAAGTTACTTAAGAAAATATTCAATAGATTTAACCCCGCCCATTCCTGCTGTAGTAAAGAAGAGAAACCGGATTTTGGCTTGAGAAAGATTGCTATTGTCGGCTCACCCAATGTAGGTAAATCACTTTTATTCAATCGTCTTACCGGAACTTATGTTACGGTATCCAACTATCCGGGGACTACAGTTGAGGTCACCAGAGGCAAAACTAAAATAGGCGAACGGGAATTTGAGGTTATAGATACGCCCGGGATGTATTCATTGCTGCCTATCACTGAAGAAGAAAAGGTGGCCAGGAATATATTGCTTGAAGAAAAACCCGATATTGTTATTCATGTCGTTGACGCCAAAAACTTAGAGAGAATGCTGCCTTTTACATTACAGTTAATCGAGGCAAAACTTCCGGTGGTACTGGTTTTGAATATTATCGATGAGGCGGAAAAAATCGGCATGAAGATAAATTTGCAGGATCTGGAAAAAGATTTAGAAGTTCCTGTTGTCTCTACTGTCTCAACTACAGGCAGGGGCATAGATATTCTGAAAGAGCGGATTCCTGCCTGCCGGCTGCGCTTTCAGCGGGACAAGCAGGCAGGCAGGAATATGTCAGAAATGTCCAAATGTGCCGGTGATATCATAGAGAACTCTTTGGAGAAGATAGAAAATTTATTAAAGGCGGATTATGGTATCTCCGGGCGTTCTATCGGGCTATTGCTGATCCAGGAAGATGAGGAGGTTATTCCGCTGATAAAGTCCAACGATCCGGAAAGTTTTGCCAGGATTATGGAAGTTGTAAATCAGGCTAAAGCGCATTACCGGGAGCCGCTTTATTATATAATTTCTCAACGCAGGCAAGAGCAAGCAAGCAGTATTGTAAGCCGGGCCATAGAGCATTCGCCTAAAGCAGGATTACCGTTTAAAGAAAAGCTTAGCCGGGTAATGATAAACCCTGTTACCGGTATACCTATTTTGTTGGTGATACTTTATTATGGTATCTATAAATTTGTGGGTGAATTCGGCGCAGGCACAGTGGTTGATTTTATTGAGACAGATATTTTTGAAAATCATATCAATCCCCGGGTAACGCAGGTTTTTACCTCAATTATTCCCTGGCATTTGTTTCGCGGGTTATTCGTTGGCGAATACGGGATGATCACTTTAGGGCTGCGTTATGCCGTGGCTTTAATATTGCCCATTGTCACGACATTCTTTATCGCCTTTGCGATTATTGAAGATACCGGATATTTGCCGCGGTTGGCATTGCTTATAGACAGGCTTTTTAAAAAGATAGGCCTGACCGGAAGGGCAGTAATACCCATGGTCCTTGGATTAGGGTGCGATACGATGGCCACAATGGTTACCCGGACACTTCCTACAAAAAGGGAAAGAATTATTGCTACTATTCTGCTAGCTTTAGCCATTCCCTGCGCGGCACAGTTAGGGGTAATCCTTTCTTTATTAGAAGGCAATACTAAGGGGGTATGGATTTGGGCAGGAGTGGTAGGATTAGTTTTTCTTTTGATAGGATTTTTGTCTTCTAAAGTGCTGCCGGGAGATTCACCATCCTTTTATATGGAAATCCCGCCTTTGCGGTTGCCGAAGTTCTCCAATGTGTTTATTAAAACTTATACGAGAGTGAAATGGTATTTTACAGAGATATTCCCTATGTTTATAGCGGCAAGCGTGATGATCTGGATAGGCCAGATTACGGGATTGTTTAATTTGTTGACCAGGGCATTGGAATATCCTATCCGTTGGATAGGCTTGCCGGATAAAGCCGCGGTTGCTTTTCTATTCGGATTCTTCAGGAGAGATTATGGAGCCGCCGGATTATACGATATTAAAAAAGCAGGCTTATTTACCGGAAATCAATTAGTCGTGGCTAGTGTGACTTTAACTTTATTCCTGCCCTGTGTCGCTCAATTCCTGATGAATGTTAAGGAAAGAGGATGGAAAACCGGTGTCGGTATTTCAGTATTTATTCTGGTTTTTTCTTTTGCCGTAGGTTTTGCGGTGAATCTTATATTAAATATTTTTGGGGTTAATCTATGAAATGCAGTTTATGCGGTTTTGAGTTTAATGAGCGGCAGTCAGAGGGAAGATGTAAAAGTTGTCCTATGATGAGAGGCTGTAAACTTATCAAATGCCCGAATTGCGGTTTTGAGACACCGCCTGAACCAAAGTGGATAAAGTATCTAAAAAGAAAGGAGGTTCACGATGACTAATTTAAGCGCTAACCAAAAAGGAAGAATTGTCCGTGTTAATACATACGATCACAAGAAACTTAAAAAAATTATGGCTATGGGCGTATTGCCGGGAATGGCGGTTACCTTGATTCAAAAAGTCCCTTCTTATGTATTTCAGATTGGCCAATCACAGTTTGCGGTAGATAAAGAATTAGCAGAATGTATTTGTGTAGCTGTTAAATAATATATTTTTTACTTGATTTTTTTCGCGAGGATGGTATAAATAATGCAGTTTTAGCATCTCGGAACACGGTGTAAATCCGTGGCGGACCCACCGCTGTAATCGGGATGATACGCGCAGCAATAATTATCGGCCACTTTTAAGAGTAGTTAAAGGGAAGGCAAGCGTATCTGAATAAACCCGTAAGCCAGAAGACCTGCTAAAGGCTGTAAAATAAGAAATCCGAAGGTAAAGGATTTTGGCAAAGTGTATGCTTTGTCAAAATCCTTTTTTGTTTTGGTATAGGAAAGTATATATTTGTCTACTAACCACTGAAAATCGGCTGATTCTTGGGCAGGCGGACAGAAATTTATCGCCGAAGGCAGATTTTCTTGATAAACCCAAATTTTGCAATAAGAATATTGCAAAATTTGCCCCGTAGGGGTCGACCGAGGAAATCTCATCGAGATTTCCGAGTGCTTGTCGAGGTATCCCGAAATTCTACTTGCATGTTTTTGTGCAAACCTTTTCGCCGTAAAATATGTTCTAATGCAATTTTTGGGATAAACGCGTTTTAACTTATAGGATAGTGTTGGAAAAGTAATGAAAAGAGAATAAAAGAAGTTTGACTCCCGGTGTTTGGAAATCAAAAAATATTTCTTAACACCGGGAGTCGGCAACGGGTAGAAAGGGAGGAAATATGAATAAGAATGGGAAAAGCAACAGTAAAAAAAGCAAGAATGATGTTATTGCCAGCAGAAAAACGTGTAAAACCGATGGCACAGGTTTATCGCATTATATCCTTGTAGACAAGAAAATCGCTTCAGGCAGATAATTTTCTGCGGATGCTGTTAACTGATAAGCGATTTTCAGTGGTTAGCAGACATTTATATACTTTCCTACACCATAAAAAAGCCAAATAAGTAATAAGGAAAATTTTGCCATGGGTAATAATAAAATTCCTTCCAGCGGCCGGTTTGTCAATTCAGGCAATGGGCCGGCTTTTCAGACGATTGAGATCGGCCATCCCGATTATGTAGGGTTTATTGACGCTGATACCGCGTTTTGGTCGTTGGTCAAACGCGATAAACTGCCTGATATCATGCGTGAAAGCGGATTACTTAAGTCGTACCGGAAGAAAAGAGAGGTTTTTCGTAAAGAAATGCACAGGCTGCGTTTTGGGTTGAAGCCGTCGGCGGTATATTTTAATATTACCGAAAGATGCAATCTTAATTGCCGCTATTGTTATATCCCTGAAGATATGCGGCGTAAAGGCAAGCATATGCCTGAAAAGGCGGTATCTAATGCCCTTACATTGTTGAAAGAATATTTTAAAAAAGCAGCCGGCAGTAAATTAGTGCCTAAAATAATTTTTCATGGAGCGGAACCTTTATTAAATAAAGAAGCGTTGTTTGGCGCTATTGAAAAGTTTAACGGAGATTTTAGTTTTGGCATACAAACCAATACTGTTTTATTAGATTCTGAAGCGGTATCGTTTTTAAAGTCCAAAAAAGTAAGTATCGGTATTTCGCTGGACGGCCCCGAAGCTAAAACAGTAAATAGGACCAGGGTTAGCTGGTCCGGTGAGGGTGTGTTTGGGCATGTTGAAAACGCTATGGAGTTGCTCAAAGGTTATGATGCCTGGAGCGTTATTTGCACAATTACAACGGAGAATATGCGCTCATTATCAAAGATGGTTACGTATTTGCATAATAAACGCGCCCCTAATTGCCTTTTAAACGTTGTGCGCTGCACGCTTGCTTCCGCCAGAAAAATAAAACCGGAGGACTCGGCCGCGGCTAAGTATTTTATGGAAGCTTTAGAAACCAGCTACCGGCTTTACAGGGAAAGCGGCAGGAAGCTTGTTGTGGCCAATTTCGCTAATATCTTGATCAGTATCCTTGCTCCCACTGCCCGCAGATTAATGTGCGATATTTCACCGTGCGGCGGCGGCAGGAGTTTTTTTGCTTTGGCTCCAAACGGCGATATATTTCCTTGTAGCGAATTTATCGGCTTGAAGCATTTTAAAGGGGGCAATATTTTCAAGGATAAGATAAAAGATGTTTTAGAAAGCGGCCCTTTTAAATTGGTTACCGGAAGGAAAGTTGAAAATATCGAGCCGTGCCATAGATGCGCTATCCGGCATTTTTGCGGCTCGCCTTGTCCTGCCGAGGCGTATGAAATGAACGGTGGAATGAATAAGACAGGCGCTTTTTGTGGTTTCTATGAAGAACAGGCGCGTTTCGCGTTGCGGCTTATCGCGGATAACCGGCACAATGCTTTTTTGTGGGATGGATGGGACCGGGGGATTAAGGAAATATTTAATATCGTATAGAGAAAATATATATATCCCTAACATTATACGATAAAATAAGTTGTGAGACTGAGAACCGTCCCCGGTTACGGTTAAAGTCTTTTGTGGAATCTTAGTGAGCTCAAAACATTTTATTTGAAATATCCGCATATAATACTATAATAATAGTATCTCATTTATCAATCCTATTTATACATACCTGATTTAGTCCCATTTTGGAAATCCCCGGGTTTCAACCCGGGGATGAACGGGGATTTCGTTATAGCGGGAGGGAGCCTTGGACTTTAGTCTGGGGGGGGCTCCACTAATTATTCTAAAATTTTTGGACTATGTTTAATTTGTGAGTCTGATTTAAAAGTTAAATAACCTCTTATTGTAGTTGAATAATGAAATTCTTGCGATATATAGTAATTATCGGGATAGTTATCGGTATCTCAAATATCCTGAAAGCGGAAGAAAGCGGCTCCGGAGAATCTGTGGTTGAATTAGGAGAAATAATAGTAACTCCGCGCAGGGCTTCGGTTGGTTTAGGGGATGTAACCGAGAATATTACGGTAATCAGCTCCAGGCAGCTTAGCGAATTGCCTGCTAAGAATTTAAGCGAAGTTTTAAATTATATCTCCGGGGTGGATATTCCACCAAGCCGGGGTTTTGGCAGGGCAACATCGATTAGTATTCAGGGAGCGGATTCCAGGCAGGTAAGGGTAATGATCGATGGTATCCCCTTGAACTTACAATCTTCCGGGCAGGTAAATCCCGCGGAGTTTCCTGTTGAGAATATAGAGCGGATTGAAGTAATTAAGGGGGCGGCTTCCAGCATCTGGGGTCCCGGTTTGGGCGGAGTAATCAACATTATTACTAAAGATACAGGTAACACCCTTATGCCTAAAGGAAGCGTCACTTCATCGTTTGCGGAATTCCGCACCCGCAGAAATAGTTTTGATTTATCGGGTAAGGCGGCTGGATTGGGGTATTATGCCTTATCCAGTTATATGGAATCCGGAGGCAAAGGCCCCCATGATGATGTCTTAGAGAAGAAAACGTTCAATAAGTTGTCTTATGATTTAAAAGACGCGGGCAAAATTAACGCTTCCTTCGGATATAGCGGAGCCAGAGTTAACAGCGGGATATTCCCGGATGGATCCTGGCAGGCGCAGCCTTATAGAACCCGGTATGGCAAGATCGGCTGGGAGAATGATTTCGGCGTAAGCGATGTAAAGATCGATTTGAAGCATTCAAGGCACAATGTGATTACCGGTTTTTTTAATTCCTCCTCCGACGAGGAGCCGGCGTTCCGGGTCCAATCAGAGGATTTACTTTATCAATCAAGCCTGAGTACAAGCTCCCATCCGCGGGAAAAAGATTTATTGATTTTAGGCGCGGATTTGGATTATGACGCCATAAAATCATCAGTTTATCTTTCCAAAGCCAAGAGTTTAAAATCTTACGCGCCTTACTCTAATTACACTTTAAAAATAAATCCCTGGGATTTGAATTTTGGCCTGCGATATGACAATAACAGTGAATTCGGGGAGCAAGTAAGCCCCGCGTTAGGCGCGGTATTTCATTTTGACAATATTGCAGATACACTGGCAAGGGTAAGTGTTTCACGGGCTTTTAGCGCGCCGCCTCTTCTTTGGAAATTTAATGAGAATCCTGCTTTAAATACCGCCGCTAATCCTGATATTAAACCCGAACGCGCCTGGGTATACGAAACCGGGATTGAAAGCCGGCCTCTATCTTTTTTGTGGGTTAATCTGTCGTTATACAGGTCGGATATACATGATGCTATTAATAGCGCTGAAAATGACCTCGGGCAGGTGTATATGAAGAACTTTCAAAAATTCAGGCGGCAGGGCGCGGAGTTCCAATGTAAGATAAAACTTTTCGCGGGGATAAATTTTTTAGGGAAAGCGGCGTTTAACGATATCGAAGACAGGAGCACAAAAAAGACCGTAAGGGGCGGCGGAAAGCCCAGGCAGAGTTTTGATACTGGCTTAGAGTATAAAAATAAAATCGGGCTCACAGTTAATCTTTTAGGTTATTACAACCGTTGGAATGAGCCGGTATCTTCACAATCTAATGATAGGAAAATGCTTTACGATCTTAAGCTATCCCAGGAGTGGAAAAATCTGCTGTCTTTTGTGAATATTTATAATCTTACAAACAGCAAATATTGGTCGGATTACTTTTTCCCTCTGCCGGAAAGGTATTTCGAAGGAGGGGTTAGTTTAAAGTGGTGATTGCGAAGGAGATATTATCCCTTGCCTAAGCGCCCCCGCTGCTTCGCTTTGCGAAGCAAAGCGACGGGGGCAGGCTGCGGGATTAATTCGCCCCCTGCCGTTTTGATTCGCTTTTGCGAATGCAAAACGAATCAGCGGGGGCTCATTAAAATGCGCCGAATAATATCTTTTCTTTTGTTATTAATAATATATTCTGCCATTACGCCGTTAAGAGGTTTATCCGAAGCAAAAGGGCCGGAAGCAAAGAAGGATAAATATTACGGAGGCTCTCTTGTTTGGGGTGTTTGTTATAAACCTACCATAATCAATCCTATTTTTACCACGCAAAGCGTTTCAGCTTCGCTCGAATCTTTAATTTTTAACAGCCTTATCAGATGGAATGCTCAAGGTGAAATCGAACCCGACCTTGCAGAGTCCTGGGGTATTTCTGAAGACGGTTTGGTGTATACCTTTCATTTACGAAAGGGCATACGTTTCCATGATGGCGTGGAATGTACTGCCTTTGATGTTAAGTTTACCTTTGATAAATTTATTGACCAGCAGCTTAATTCTCCTTTCCGCGCCTCTTTTCAATTGGTTAAGGAATTTAGCACTCCGGATAGATACACTTTTCAGATACTTTTAACTAAAGCCTCATCATCTTTTATTTATAGGTTAATAAAAGAAATTGTCCCTGAGCATCTTTTTGAGAAAAGCGATATAAGAAATTCTCCCTTTAATTTTCATCCAGTCGGTACAGGGCCGTTTCGCTTTAAGGAATGGACAAAAGACGATCAGATCATTCTTGAATATAACCCGGATTATTATGAAGGCAGGCCTTACCTTGATAAAATCATAGTAAAAACCTACGCGGATTCGCGGGAACTTTGGACCGCGCTGATGCGCCAGGAGGTAGATTTAAGTTTATTCATTGAAAGGCAGGATTACGAAATTTTAAAGAACGACCCCGCGTTTAAAACCTATGCGCTCCCAGTAGATGGATACTACGCTATGGTTTATAATCTTGATGATCCCATATTAAGAGACAAAAGGGTTCGGCAGGCGATTGCTTATGGAATTGATAGAAAGAGTTTAATTGAGGGAATAGGTTCTGGTTACGGGATGGAATGTTTCAGCCCTTTTTATCCGGGTTCTGAAGGATTTAATCCTCAAGTCAAGGCGATTGAATTTAATCCTGATAAGGCAATAGCTTTATTATCCGAGGCAGGGTGGCAGGATGAGAATAAAGATGGGGTGTTAGAAAGAAACAAAAAAGATTTAGAGATTAGGATGTTGGTGGATGAGCGGGATGAGGTGTATCGCAAGTTGGCGATGCTAATTAGGCAGGAGCTTCAGGTAATTGGAATCAAGCTTACAGTGCTGTTATATAACGATGATAGCGCGCTTACAGAAGAATTTTTGCGAAAAAATAAACCTCAGGCACAACTAAAGTTACTACTAGCTGGAATAAACCCGGATCAGGAAGAAGAAGTTTGGTCTTCTCAAGCATTTGGGAGATTTAATAATGTTTGGGGATATAAAAATGAACAGGTAAAAAGATACTTTGTTTTGGGTAAAACCACTACTGATAAGAGAAAGAGAAAATGGATTTATCAGGAGATTCATCGGTTTATTTATGAAGATCAGCCGGTTTGTTTTCTCTATTTTCCCTCTTGGTTTCATGCGGTTTCCTCAAAGTTTGAAAATACGGATGAGTTTTTTAGTTTAAGTATGTCTTTTTATAGCATGAAGAAATGGTATGTTTATCAAAAAATAGATAAAAAAGAAAGGAGGTGAAGTATAATGGAGGTAATTAAAGAAGGTTCAGACGTGGTATCTGAAACAGGCCCGCTTGCTTGTTGTTTCCCGATGGGCACTATGGGTTATAGAGGAAGTAGTCCGGAAGATTAATAAAGAGTTATTTTTTTACGGAATAAGCCCGGCGCATCCGCCTGGGCTTATTCCGTAGATTAATAGGTCGGCGTATTTAATACAGATTAGATAAAATGAAATTATCCAGGTTTAATATATGGGTTGACGATTATCCGCGTAAAGGCGAATCCCTTTTATTTAATGCTCGCACCCAGGCCTTAATTAAGATAACTCGGGCATTTAAAGATGCTTTATGCGCGATGGAACGATCTGAAAGCTGCGCGAGCCAGATAAGAGATAATCTTAATGCTTTAAAGAAAAACGGCATTATTGTGGAAAACGAACAAGAAGAGGACGCGAAATTAGATGATTTCTTCAGGCAGTTAAAATATGAATGCAATGGCTTGGCTTTTGAAGCGACAATCCTTACTACCTATAGCTGTAATTTTAAGTGCGTTTATTGTTTTGAGGAGTCAGTGAAAGAGAATGTTTTTTTGGACAAAGAAACCAGCGCATTAATAATTGATTGGCTGATAAAAAGAGCGGAAAGAAGGAATCTAAAGCGTATTTTCCTCGTATATTACGGCGGCGAGCCGCTTTTAAATGTACAGCCTATTTATGATATTTCCGCCAGGATGCTTGCATGGTCCAGGCAAAAAGGCGTTGATTTCGGTTTTGGGATTATTACCAACGGCAGCCTGATAAATTCCGCTATGGTTGAGAGATTTGTTTCTTTAGGGTGCACAGATATCCGTGTTACTATCGATGGCGATAAACAAAACCATGATCAGAAAAGGCCGTTTCTTGACGGTTCGGGTACATTTGAGGCCATTATTGATAATATTCAAAAGTCGATTGATAAGGTAAATATCGCTATCGCGGGAAATTTTGACCGCGAGAGTTGCCGGAGCATATCAGGTTTGTTGGATTATTTGGAAGGCAGGGGGCTTTTACGTAAAATAAAAAGCATAGGTTTCGCGCCCTTGGTTCCCCGGCTAGGGCCGAAGAATAATCCGGCGGCTGTGGAATTATCCGAGTGCGTGTCGTTTATAGGCGAGGACGGCTTATTTAATGAAACAATCAGTATTAAAAAGGAATTGATGCGGCGCGGGCTTAAGGTTAATACCGGCCTTGCGATCAACGCCTGTCCTTTGTTCATGCGGGACGCCGGGGTGACAATCGACCCTAAAGGAAAAATTTACAAGTGTAATTCATTATTAGGGTATCCGGAGTTTGCCATAGGAGACGTGCGCCGGGAGGAGTTTAACGAGAAATTCCAGGAATTTTTTGGCCTCGACGCCTGGAAAAAATGCCCCGCGGATTGCCCGTATGTTCCGATGTGCCAGGGGGGGTGCAGGTTTTTTTCCTACGTTGAAAATAACAATTTTTCGGATTTATCCTGTAAGCGCGGATATTTAAACCGTGTCATCCCGGAGTTGATCAAGCTGGAATACGAAAAGATGCATAGTAAGAATTTTACGCAATAAATTAATGCCTATGAAAAATAAAAAAGCTTTTATTTTGTTGCTGGCTCCTTATAAAAAAAAGGTTTTTTTCGCTTTTGCGTCCATTTTACTGGCGAATATTTTAGGGCTGGTTTTCCCCTGGGTAATAAAAGTTGTTATCGATGATGTTGTTGCCAAGAAAGACCTGTTTTTGTTAAACCTGTTGACGTTGGGCCTTATCGCAAGCTTCATTTTAAAGTCATACTTTGGATTCATGCGCGAATACCTTGTTTCATTTATCGGCGAGAAAACGGTTTGTGATCTGCGCAATAAAATTTATTGGCATATACATAAATTATCGGTTAGTTATATTGATAATACGCCTATAGGTAAAATCATATCGGGGATTATCGGAGATGTGGACAGTATTAAAACATTTTTGTTCGGGGGGGCAATAGATTTTATTTATTCGTTCTTTAACGTTTTTTTTGTCTTTATTATCTTAATGTTATTGAATTGGAAGCTTGCTTTGATTTCTATACTTTACCTGCCGGTATTCGGGATTGCTTTTTTGAAATATACCCCTGTTTTAAAACAAAAACACGTTTTGGTCAGGGAAAAATACGGTGAATTGACCTCAAGATTAAACGAGGCTCTTTCTGGTATGCGCATTATTACCGGCTTTGCCAAAGATAAAAATGAAACTGACGCGTTTGACAATAAGCAAAGAGAAATATTTGGCGCGGCGCTCGCAAGCCATAAGCTGGGCATATTATTATGGATGAGCGGGGAATTTTTAAGTTCTTTAGGGCTGGTTACGATTATCTGGTTTGGAGTAAGGCAGGTGATCACAGGAGATATTACAGTAGGGACTTTAATGGCTTTTTACGCGTATCTGGGGATGTTATTTTATCCGGTGATAAAAATAGTAATTATAAATAACTATTACCAGTCGGCGTCTGCCTCTATGGAGCGTATACAAGGGGTTTTATCCACGGAACCCGCAATAAAGGAATCAAAACATCCTGTTGTTTTGGGCAAAATAAAAGGCAATATTGTGTTTTCAGGGGTAAGTTTTTCTTATGATAATAAAAAAGAAGCGCTTTCCGGAATAGATTTTGAAGTGAAGGAATCGCAAGTGCTGGCGTTAGTAGGCAAAAGCGGCGCCGGAAAAACCACTTTGATTAATTTACTTTTAAGGTTTTATGACCCGGCTAAAGGCAAGATTATCATAGACGGGTATAACCTTAAAGAGCTTTCATTGAAGGATTACCGCTCAAGGGTCGCGATGGTTATCCAGGACGATTATTTGTTTAGCGCAAGCATCAGAGAAAATATTCTCTATAGCCTGCCTTCTGCTTCTGAAGAGGAAATCATTAGGGCGGCAAAGTTAGCCAACGCCCATAACTTTATCGCTGAATTGCCGGCCGGTTATGATACGCAAATCGGCGAAAGGGGAGTGAAATTATCTTACGGCCAAAGGCAGAGAATATCCATTGCCCGCGCGATATTAAGGAATCCGGCGATATTGATCCTGGATGAAGCGACATCTTCGGTCGATTCTGAAACCGAGAGGTTAATTATTGAAGAGGCCTTTAGTAATTTAATTCAAGGGCGGACCACGTTCGTGATAGCGCACAGGTTATCGGCGGTAACTTACGCTGATAAGATTATTTTTATTGAAGACGGTAAAATAGCCGAAACAGGAAAACACGAGGAGCTTTTAAACAAAAAAGGCAGTTATTGGAAAATGTGGGCCAGCCAGGGCCGTGCCAACGCGGCGGCTGTATAAAAAAAATGGCGCGTATTAAAAGAGTTTTTAGCAGGTTTTTATTGAAAAAGTTTTATCATCAGTTTTGGATACAGATTGCTGTCGGCCTGATTGTCCTGATAGCATTTATGGGGTTTTTGCTTATTAACGCGTCCGGAAGGACTTTACGCGGCTCAGTTTTAAATGAGCGTATAGAGATTGTTAACAGGGCTGCCGGGGAGGTAAAACTTTTTCTGCAATATCCTGAAGGGCTGTTGAATTCTACGGCTTCGGTATTAGGTATTCTTTACTCTAATATTTGGCAGCAGGAAAGCGTATTAGTGGGGCTGGCCCTTAATCAGCCTATTTTTATGAAGGCTTCTTTTTTTGATCTGTCCGGAAAAGTGATAGCCAGTTCTGAACTGGGAAAGGGTTTAGCCATAAATAATGATGAGAGCGCTATGCGGCAGGCGCTAAAAGGAAAAACTTATATTTCTGAAGTGAAATTTAACAATAACCGTATTCCATATTTGGTTATGGCGGTGCCGGTTAAGGTAAAGGGTAAGGTCAATGGGATATTGGCGGCTGATATTAATCTAAGGGGTTTATGGGAGATGGTGGATGATATCAGATTGGGTAAAACAGGCAGGGCTTTTATGGTTTCCGGGGATGGGGCCTTAATCGCGCATCAGGATAAAAAACGGGTATTAAAAAATGAGAACCTGAGATTTGATAAAGATGTCTTTGGGGTTATAAACGGCAAAGGCGGCGCGATTGAGCTCGGGGATGCCGAAGGCAGGCAGTGGGTCAGTTCTTACGCTCCAATAGACGGCTTTGGCTGGGGTATAGTTTTACGCCAACAGCGGCAGGAAGCGTATTTAAGCTCGGGGGTTATGAAGACGCAATCGTGGATAATCATAATTTTGAGCGAAATACTGGCTGTTTTAATAGGTGTTATAATGGCGCGCGCTTTTGCCAGCCCGATCAAGCTTTTGATATCAGGAATTAAATCCACGCTTAGCGGTAATCTGGGGCACAGAATAAAAATAAAAAGGCATGATGAGATAGGAGAGTTAATTAAAGTATTCAATGAATTGACAGAAAAATTGAAACAGGCAAAGGCGAATGAAAAATTTTCTGATATCAGGGAAGCCGCTGTGTGGGTGTCCCATGAGCTTAAGAATTCTTTAGTCCCGATAAAGTCGTTTGTTCAGTTGTTCCCGGCAAAGCGTAATGACCAGAAATTCGTCGATAAATTCAGTAATTTGATCCCGGAGGAAATAAACCGCCTGGAAGGCATGTTAAAAGATTTGTCGGATTTGTCGGAATACTCTGTTTTAAACAGGGAACAATCCGATATTAAAAGTATTATGGACAACGTATTAAAGGTAATGGAAGATAAATTTTCCGAGAGTAAAATAAAGGCCAAATATTATGTAAAAAATAATGATTTTCGCGTCATAGCGGACGCCAAAAGAATAAAACAGGTTTTCATTAATTTAATTATCAATGCTATTAATGCTATGCCGCAGGGTGGAGAGCTTAGCGTGTCCTTGGATAAAACAGATGCCTGTGATAAAAGTATTCCAGTTTATGTTTTGATAAATATCAGTGATACGGGTGTGGGGATTTCCGGTGATAGGTTAAACACCATATTTGAGCCATTTATGACTACTAACGAAAGGCGGATGGGGTTAGGCCTTGCGATAAGCCGCAGCATCGTGAAACAACATAAAGGCGATATACAGGTAAAAAGCCGGATAGGGGTTGGAACGACTTTTACAGTTAAATTACCTTTTGAAAGGGATATGGCACATTTAAGCGAGAATATCTCAGGGAACATATAGGGCATTAATTTGCCGCAGGCGGTAATTATTAAAGGCGGATAATTTGCTTGTTGAAGGAATAATCCGCCTTTTAATTTGATAAACGCATAAAAAAGTAGAAACAGGACAGTTGAAAGTAGATTCAGCCCATTTACTTTTTTGGGAATATATATTAGTATCTAATGCGCAATATTAAATCGGGGGTTACAATGTTCGGAGAAAAAATCCTGGTAGTAGATGACGCTGAAAGCGTAAGAGAAACTTTTATATCCGCGTTTGATGAATATTCCATTATCACCGCGAAAAACGCGGAGGAAGCTTTAAGCGTTATAAAGAAAACGGGTGATATCGGGCTCATAGTTTTAGACGTAATGATGCCGGGTAAATGCGGATTGGATTTGTTAAAAGATATTAAAAAAATAAATAAACATTGTAAGGTTATCGTTATGACCGGTTATAGCACGAAAGATGTAGCGATAGAAGCGCTGCGCTCGGATGCGGATGAGTATATCGAAAAGCCGTTTGATATAGGCAGAGTAAAAGCAATATTCGAGAAATTGTTGAATAGTAACGGGGCTTCAGGCAAACCGAGGGCCGGAAAAACAGGCGAAAAAATAGAATTCGCGAAGTTATTTATTAAAAAACATTATAATAAGCCCTTTTCATTGGAAGAAATAGCCGAAAAGGTTTGTTTGAATTATAAATATTTTAGCAGGGTATTCAAAGAAAAAACAGGAAAAAGTTTTAATGAATATAAGTTAAATTTGCGCATGTCATCGGCAAAGCAGTTTTTAGAAGGCTGCGGCTGGACCGTAAGCCAAATCGCCTATAAAATAGGCTATCAAAACCCGGATTCTTTTATGAAAATGTTTAAAAAATTTACCGGTTTTACTCCATCGGGATACCGTAACCATAATAAACGGAAAAAAGCAAAAAGATAAGAGGAGTGTCTTCGCGTAGAAACTTTCCTGTCAAGTTAATGTAAGCTTTAAGGAGGGAAATTGTTATGGCGGATAAAAGAGTAAAGAAAGTTTTAGTTGTCGATGACGAGAAGGTAATCAGGGATTTTTTATACCGGTTATTAACGCTTGAAGAGGTAGATGTGACTACAGCTGAAAGTGGATCTCAGGCGATCAAGATAGCAGAAAACGAAAAGTTTGATATCATTTTTTTAGATGTGAGAATGCCGCGGATGGACGGCGTAGAGGCATTTAAAGAGCTTAAAAAGATAACCGGCGATACCAAATATGTGATGATGACGGGCTATCCGATGGATGAATTATTAAGAAAGGTGGAGAATGAGAATATTGAGGCCTTCATAAAGAAGCCGTTTGAAATTGACGAGATAATGACGGTCCTTAAAGAATACAGCCAACAGCAATATGGCGAGAAAATCCAGCGTGTTTTGATTGTTGAACACACGGAGAAAGTGTCGAATTTATTCTTAAATTTATTAAAAACTTACGAAACTACAATTGTAAAGACAGGCCGGGAAGCGTTAGATTTGGTTGTTTTGAAAGATTTTGACTTGGTATTTTCCGATATAATGTTAAACGATATGAATGGGCTTGAGCTATACATTAGAATTAAAGAGATAAAGCCGGATTTAGATATTATTCTGATTATGGGTAATATTCATGACCAGGAAGAAATAGTCAGAAAATGCCTTCATAAACAGATAAATGCTTTATTGAGATAAAAAGGAACAAGTCACACAAAGCGTGATAGTTATCTTAAATTGATAATATCCCTTTTTCTATATCTATCAAAGTAGAAGAAGGGATTTTTTGTATCCAGGCATGTTTTGATGAGATGAGCTTATAAAAATACGTGCATCTGGAATATTATATGATAAAATAAGTTATGATTCATAGAATCGTCCCCATTATACCCCGCGGCCAGAAAACAGCGCCCTTTAGGGCGCGGATGAGTTATGGCCGCTTGGGCATTCCGCCCAAGGAACTCCGGGCTTTAGCCCGGGTGGGCTTCATTTTTTTGTTATTTGTTTGTTTCTTGCAAAGCGTAAGAGCCGAAGAAACCCTTACCTGGCAAGCCTGTATTGAAGAAGCGGCTGAGAATCATCCCGATTTGATTTCCGCGCGGGAAAGCGTTCAACAGTCTGAAGCCGGTAAGAAAATTACAGCGAGTTCTCTTTTCCCTCAAATAGACAGTAATGCCGGAGCATCTGTCGCCAAGTCAAGTACTGCCAAGAAGTCAACAGATACCTATAACTATGGGGTAAGCGCGACACAACTGTTATTTGACGGGCGTAAGACCGGCGATAACTTAAAAGCCGATTCTGAAAACATTAAAGCCGCGCAATATAACTATAAGTTTACTTCATCGGAAGTAAGGTTACGCTTGCGCACTGCTTTCATAAATTTACTTAAGGCGCAGGAATCAATTACCATTACCGAAGAAATACGCAAGATCAGAAGGGATAACCTGGAACTGATCACTTTACGTTATGAATCAGGGATAGAACATAAGGGCGCTTTTTTAACCGCGGAAGCGAATTTAGCGCGGGCTGAATTTGAAATTAATCAGAATAAAAGAGCGTTGGAAACAGCGCAAAGGCAGCTTATTAAAGAAATGGGCAGGGCCGGGTTTTCGCCTCTCGGTGTAGAGGGAGCATTTAAGGTAAGCGGTGCCGCTTTAGAAAAACCGGATTTTGAAGTTTTGGCAGGCCGGAATCCTTCTTTGGGAAAGATTATTGCCCAGAAAAATTCCGCGTTTTTCGGGATCAAAGCCGCGGAAGCGAATTTCTTTCCGCAGCTTCAAGCGCAGGCAGGAGCCGGTAAAACAAGTTCCAACTGGCCGCCGGACCGCAGTTCCTGGAACGCCGGATTAGCTTTGACTTTCCCGTTATTTGAAGGCGGATTAAGGCATGCTCAGGTGGCTCAGGCAAAATCGGTTTTCAGTCAGGCTGAAGCCAATGAAAGAAGTATAAAAGATGGTATAATTTTAGCGCTGCAGCAGAATTGGGCGGCGTTTTATGATGCGGTTGAAACGGTGGAAGTGCAAAAGAAATTTTTAGATGCCGCTATTGAACGCGCCGGTATTTCCGAAGCGCAATATTCTTTAGGGTTGGTGCAGTTTGATAACTGGACGATTATCGAAGATGACCTGGTCAGCGCCAAGAAAGCGTTTTTGAATGCCCAGGCAAACGCAATGCTTGCGGAAGCTAATTGGGTGCAGGCGAAAGGAGAAACATTAGAATATGTGGAATAAAAAAATAAATTTATTTATTTTGTTTGGAATAGTTTTAGTAGCCGCGGCTGTATCTGTGATCAAAATAAAACAGGGTAAATCTTCCGCGGAAATCGTAAAAAGTATCACGCCGTTTAAAGGGGATATCAGGAATTTTATATCTTCTACCGGCACGGTCCTTCCCAAAAACCGCCTGGAGATCAAGCCTCCGGTTAACGGCAGGATCGAAAGTATTTTAGTCCGGGAAGGCGATAAGATAAAAACGGGCGAGGTCCTGGCTTTGATGAGTTCAACCGACAGGGCCGCTTTATTGGACGCGGCCAGAGGCAAGGGGGAGGAATCTTTGAAATACTGGGAAGGGATTTATAAACCTATTCCGCTTCCGGCGCCTATCGGCGGCGAGGTAATTGTCGCGACCACTCAGCCCGGCCAGACTGTTACTACCGGCGACGCGGTAGTGGTGTTATCGGACCAGTTGATCGTCCGGGCGCAGGTTGATGAGACCGATATAGGTAAGATCACCCCGGATATGAAAGCCCTGGTTACTCTTGACGCGTATCCCGATACAAAGATAAAAACGGCGGTGGAACATATTTATTATGAATCACAAACGGTAAATAATGTTACCGTTTACCAGGTTGATTTGATCCCCGAAGAAGTGCCGCCTTTTTTCCGTTCAGGAATGAATGCCTCCGTGGATTTCATAGCGCAGGACAAGAAAGATATTTTGTTAATTCCGGCGGAAGCGGTATATAAGGAAGATGAGCAAAGTTATGTTTTGCTAAAGCAGGATAATAGTAAGGAACCGGTAAAGGCGCGCGTTAACTTAGGTATTACGGACGAGAAGAATGTGGAAGTGCTTTCCGGCGTAACTGAAAAAGATAGTATCTTGCTTAAGACAAAAAAATACAGCCTTCCCAAAAACACAACGGGAAAGAATCCGTTTTTACCGGCTCGCAGAAGATAATGATCGAATTAAAGAATATATACAAAACTTATCGTATGGGCAAGGTCGAGGTAAAGGCTTTGCAGGGGATTTCTTTGGCTATCGCCCCGGGTGAGTTTTTGGCGATCATGGGGCCTTCGGGTTCGGGGAAGTCCACGCTTATGCATTTGATGGGTTTGCTGGACAGGCCGGATTCGGGTGAGTATTACATCGGCTCAAGGCAGGTTAACCGGCTGACTGATGAGGAGTTATCTGCCGTGCGCAACCGGCTGGTCGGTTTTGTGTTCCAGCAATTTCATCTTTTGCCGAGGATGACCGCGCTTGAAAACGCTGTCCTGCCTTTGATATACGCCGGCAAGCGCCATTTAAAAGAAAGGGCTAAAGAGAAAATCAGTGAAGTCGGGCTTTCCGACAGGATGAATCACCGGCCGAATGAGTTGTCGGGAGGCCAGCAGCAGCGCGTCGCTATAGCGCGCGCGCTCGTTAATGACCCGCTGATCATTATGGCGGATGAACCTACGGGAAACCTGGATTCAAAAAGCCAGGAAGAGATAATAGCTATCCTTAAAGATTTAAACCAAAAAGGCAAGACCATTATCATGGTTACTCACGAAAAAGAAGTTGCCGCCTGCGCGAAACGGATCATTCATATGCGTGACGGCAGGATTGTTTCTGATGAGAGGTTGTTTCACCCGGAAAAACCCTCGGCTGAAAAACAGGCTGATAAAATAATAGATATTGTTTTATCTAAATCTGAAAGGAAGGCCAGGAAAGCGGAGTTTTTTGATTACCTGCGCCAGGCTGCCGGAGCAATGATAACGCATAAGATGCGGTCTTTTTTATCCATCCTGGGGATATTGATCGGTGTTGCCGCGGTAATCGCTATGCTTGCCATTGGGCAGGGGGCAAAAGAGTCTATCGAGAAACAGTTGGCGTCTTTAGGTTCGAATCTTATTGTAGTGATGCCGGGCTCCGCAAGGGTGCATGGGGTGTCATCCGGGGCGGGTGGAGTAACCCGCTTTACTTTTCAGGATGTTGCCGCCATTGAAAAGCTTACCGATAAAGTAAAAAGGGTCAGCCCTTCGGCCAGAGGAAGAGGCCAGTTGGTGTATGGGAACCAAAACTGGAATACCCAGGTTGAAGGGGTAGGCGTTAATCATGCTTCGATGCGCGCCGCAATGCCGGTAGCCGGAAGGTTCTTTACCGAAGAAGAAGAGAAAAGAAGGGATAAGGTCGTTGTTTTGGGCACGACAGTGGTAAAAGAGCTTTTTGGAGAAGCAAATCCTGTAGGCGAATCTATAAAAATAAATCTTCTTAATTTTAAAGTTATCGGAGTCCTTCCTCAAAAGGGAGCGACCGGTTGGCATGACCAGGATGATACGGCGGTCATCCCTGTTACCACAGCCATGTACCGTGTCTTTGGAAAAGAGTATCTTGATTCTATTTCTGTGGAAATAATCAGCCCGCGGCTTATTGAAGAGGCCCAGGAAGATATATCAAGGATGATCATAAAACAACATCGCCTGTTTACCAAAGAGGAGCAGGATTCTTTTCAGATACGGAACATGTCTGATATTAAGAATACGCTTGAATCTACCACAAAAACGATGTCTTTGCTTTTAGGGGCGATCGCCGCCATTTCTCTTTTAGTCGGAGGCATAGGTATCATGAATATTATGCTCGTTTCGGTATCTGAACGCACGCGTGAGATCGGTTTACGCAAGGCTATCGGCGCGAACAATAAAGATATTATGACGCAGTTTCTTATCGAAGCGATACTGATGTCGTTTCTGGGCGGTGTATTCGGTATTTTGCTGGGGATCGGCACAGCGGTTTTAATCACTATGTTCGCCGGCTGGGCTTCAAGAGTTTCTTCGTCTTCGATAATTCTTGCCACGGTGTTTTCCTTGGTTGTAGGGATTGCCTTCGGCATTTGGCCGGCCCGAAAAGCTTCTAAACTCGACCCGATCGAGGCCTTGCGATACGAATAAATGTGGGTGTGAAAAAAATTAATAAATTTAGGATTATTTTTTTATTCTTTTTTATTTTTTTAATATGTGTTTTATTGAAATTGTTTTCTTATTCAAATCTTATTATTTATCCTGAAAAACCTAATATCAATAATATCCCGCCGCGTTGGAATGTAACCGCAAGAACTCCCGGGGATTACGGGCTAAAATATGAAACAATTTCAATGAGTACCATAGACGGAATCAATTTAAAAGGGTGGTTCATACCGGGTAAATTTAAAAAAGCAGTTGTCCTTGTTCACGGTTTTGAAGCAAATAAGATAAAGGTGTTAAGGTATTGCCGGTTTTTGAATGCGGCGGGATATGATATCTTATTGTTCGATCTGAGGTATTTCGGAGACAGCCAGGGCGAATATTGTTCAATGGGATTTTATGAGAGGAACGATATAAGAGCCGCTGTAGAATTTTTAAAAACAGAGAAGGGAATTAATGATATAGGAATATTGGCGGAATCTATGGGAGCGGCGGCAACCGCTCTTTATTTAAAGGAGGCGGGGCCGGTTAAGTGCGCGGTGATGGATTCTCCGTTCTCTGATCTGAAAGAACTGCTTGTTTACAGGGGCAAAAAAGATAAGGGGTTGAGCCGGTGGGTGGTTGAGTTAATAGCGTCTATTGCTGAAAAACGGCTGCATTACAGCATGAATGCGCTGTCTTTTAAGAATAATTCAATCAAAAAAATCAATGCGCCTGTATTCGTGATCTGCGGGCAGAAAGACCAAAAGGTTCCTTTTGAGCAGTGCGAAAGGATGTATAATAATACGAATGATTCCAATGTTTTCTGGAAAACTGATTGCGGGCATACAGAAAGTTTTAAATTTTACCCTCAAGAGTATCAATATAAAGTCCTGGAATTTTTCCGGAAACACCTTAACTAGAATTTACTGGGGCAGGCTGGTAATTTCAGTAAAGTAATTTAGGAGGGAAATGATGCGAAAAGGTTTGAGATTTATTTTCCTGGTTAAGTTATTGTTTTTGCTATCAATAAATTCTGCCTGGGCTGCCGGTATTAAAGAAAAAATTATCAGCCAGGAAACGGCATTTGAGAAAATTGCGGAATCTCCGGAAATGAGATTTTTAAAAAAATATTATGAGGGAGAAGATTATTATTGGTCTTCTTTTACTCAGCAGCTGCCGGATGAGGTATCTCCGGAGTTTAATATCCGTTGTGTTATTTATAAAGGAGAAAAATGGGGGGAAAAGGTATTTTCAGAAATTTTTTATGTGAATGCTTATACCGGGGAAGTCCGTTTTGATGAGGCGGCGCGTCAAAATCTTTCAGCAATGATGGAAGCCGAGAAAACACGCCGGAAAGCAGAAACAGAGGACATAAAAAAAGAAAAAACACTTAAGGAAGAGTTAGATAAGGTATATTCAGAGATCAATCAGAAAAGATCATTAGATAAGAATGAGTATGATAATTTTGTCCGGGAGAGCATCCCATTATTCTTAAGAGCGCTTAATGCGGTTACGCCTGAGATCCGTTCTCAGGCGTTAAACATTATAGGGCAATTAGCAAATTATTCTGAAGGTATTGGCGGATATAAAATTAAACAGGCAATACCGAGGTTGTTGGAATTATTGCGTGATAAAGATTACGGTTTGCGTTATGGCGCTTTATTTGCTTTAGGCAATATAGGGGACAAAGGCGACAAAATTTTAATTGATGCTGTATTGCTATTGTCAATGGATCGCGATTCTCTGGTAAGAAGGGGGGCAATTGAGGCTTTAGGAAAATTAGGAGATAGTTCTTTAACGCCTGTTTTGGTTGGTTTGCTTGATGAAAGCGCTGTCAATCAGGATGCTGTAAAAACACTTGCGAAAATCGGAGATCAGCGCGCCATAGAGCCATTGGCTGATCTCTTCAATAAAAAAGATTATTTTTATCTCGAAAGGGATATTATTTACGCGATAGGGAACATTGGAGATGAAAGAGGAATCCCTTTCTTAATCAAATTATTAAATAAGGAGTATACTCCTGATATAAAATACGGCGGAAATTTTAATCCTCCCTGGCCGTATATGGGCCCGGATGCGGCTGTAGCATTGGTTAAGATAGGAAAGGGGGCAATTCCGTATTTAGCCGAAGCTTTAAAGTCAGCAGATTATTTAATTCGGCTTTATGCTGTTTATGCTTTAGACTTAATGAAAAACATTTCCGCCTTAGGTTATCTTGAACAAATGTTGGTAACGGAAGAGAATCCAACGGTAAGGTTGTATGTTGAACAGGCTATCGCCGGAATTAAAGGGCAGAAATTCATTCCTCTTCAGAAAAAGATTGAAGTACGGGCAGAGTCACCGAAAAAAAGGTATAACCGTACAGATGCGATTACGCTGTTTTTATATTTAGAGAATAAAGAACCGTTTCCGTTAGTAATTAATACGGCCCCTACGAAATTTTCCGATTTATCGTTTGATATAACCGGCCCGGATAACGAAAGAATATTTTCGCTTATTGAGTATAGCCGTAGTCTTTTTCCGGCTAAAGCTGATTTGGTTATCTTAAAGCCGGGCGAAACGTATAAAGCCGGGCCTTTTTTATTAAAAGAAGATTATAATTTTACAAAACCCGGTAAATACCGGATTACCGGGAGGTATGAAAATAATTTTAGCGGTATTGAATTCGGGGTATACGCCTGGGTTGGAAAAATAGAGTCTTTGCCGGTTACGGTTGAATTAAATTAATGGTGAAAAATATGATTAAAAATTTTCTTATATTTTTATTTATAATAAGCATGGGAACGGGAGGTTTAGGTTTTGCCCAACCCCATATCCTAAAAGAAACTATTCCTGCCAATATACCTACCGATGTGAGGCTGATGATTGAAGAATTATATTCGGAAGATCCAATAATACGGTCGGAGTCTGCCCGGAAATTAGGGGATATGGGTGAAAAAGCGGTTTCCGCAATACCTTTTCTGATTGAGATGCTGGATGACATGTCCCCGTGTCCACGCCCGGGTGTGGAATATGAATTTTTGCCAATGGTATTTATGTCTGTACAGTATGCGTTAGAAAAGATAGGTGAGCCTGCCGTAGAACCGTTGATAGATGCATTATTGCGGAATAATTTCTTAAATATTCGAAGCGCAGCCGCGGCGGTTTTGGGGGAAATAAAAGATAGCCGCGCGATAGAACCTCTAATAGCTGTTCTTAAAAGCCAGGATTCTCAAGTTAAAGAAGAGATAAAAGTCAGGGCGGCAGCGGCGTACGCGTTAGGGGCAATAAAAGATATTAGAGCTGTTGAGCCGTTAATTGCGGTTCTTACGATAGGCCGTAATCTGGAAGTTAAAGTAGCGGCAGCATGCTCATTAGGGGCAATAAAAGATTCCCGAGCTGTAGAGCCGCTAATCGCATTTCTTAAGACAGATCTAGATGGCTATAGTACGGCCGTAATAATGGCGTTGGCAAGTATGAAAGATCCCCGTGCGATTGAACCATTGTCTGTTTTATTGAACGGAAATGATGCGAACGGTGCTTTTGAAGGTTTAGTGCAGATAAAGGGGCCGTATTTAATAATGGAGGACGAGCGGATAATAAAATACATATCGGATATGCTTAAAGACGATAATCCTAATAATCGTGAGGTTGGTATGCGTTGTATTTACGACGCGTTCACTTCTCTGGATGTTATGGAATCCAAAGGTACAGGATCGGATTCGCTTGGAATAAGGACTAAATTCTTAGAGCTAATGCTTGCTGCTGTTGCTGATGAGGATGTTCATGTCCGAATAAAGGCGATTGAGGTATTGGGTAAGATAAATAATGTCCGGGCAGTAGAGTTGCTAATCGCTTGTTTTAATGATAAAAATGAGCATGCCCGGGATGAAGCGGAAAATTCACTTAAGGCAATACTATTATCAAACGTTAAGGATGAATATAAAAATATTCCGGAAGGCGAGAAAGAAAGTTTTCTATTAGCAGTTGCAGACAAGCGTTTGGGAAAAGATCAGGCAAAATGGCGGAAGTGGTGGGAAGAAAATAGGGATAAGTTTAAATAATTGAAATAAGATTGCAAAAAGACAGTAAAAGAAGTTAAAAAATAATGGATGTTTTTATAAAAGTTTTTTGATAATTTGTAATATTATATTATAAAATAAGTCAGGAATGAGAAAACCGTCTCAAAGCAGGAGATAGAAATGGATAAAGAAAAGAGGGTGTTTTTTCAAGTTTTATTTCTGATTTTTGTTTTATCATCTTTTGGTTGCAGTAATAATGAAGCAAAAGCGATAAAAAACGCGCAAATTGCGGAGCAATATTGTGAAAAAGCCATAGTATTCTATAGAAATGGCGATGTGGATAAAGCGGTTGAAAATTGGGAGAAGGCGATTGAAGTTGACCCTCAGTTTGTCCGGGCATTGTCAAATTTGGGGGCGGCTTATAAGGATAAAGGAATGTATGATAAAGCAATAGCCGCGTGTGAGAAGGCGATACAAATTGACCCCGCATACATTATGGCTTATTCTAATTTAGGAGGGGCTTATGTATCCAATAATATGAATGATCAAGCAGTAGATATTTTAAAGAAATGTATTGCCATTGCGCCTAATTTTATGGATGCCTATTGCAATTTAGCGATTGCTTATGAAAATAAAGGCATGAGAAATGAGGCGATATCTTTACTGGAAGCAGCTATAAAAAGGTCTGCTCACCACGCGCAGGCGCGGTCGATATTGAGTACTCTTTATATGAAAGCTGAGATAACTGGTTTTGAAGAGAAACATAAAAATAGCCTCTTCCCTCAGAAATATGATTGGGACGCCGATATGTTTTATAGCGGAGGTAAAAAAGAGCGGTTGAATAAAGCTATAGAGCAATTGGAAAAAATTATTGAAATCAATCCGAAGGACATGGAAAAACGCTGTGAGTTGGCAGACCTTTATGTTTTAAATTGGATGAAAGATAAGGCGATCCTTGAGTACAAAAAAGTATTGGAAATGGACCCTAACTTTGTAAACGCCCGGTATTCTTTAGGTATCATTTATGAGGGCCTGAAGAAATGGAGCGATGCTATATTTGAATATGAAAAAGTTGCCGAATTGAATCCGCAATATGAAAGAGTTAATCCTCATTTGACAAACTTATATTTACGCCGGGGATTACAACTTGCAGTAACAGGGGATTTTAATCAGGCGGGAGAGTGTATTAAGAAAATCATTAAGCTGGAGCCGGAAAAAGAGATTGAAGGGTTTAATGCTGTGGAGTGGTTAAAGGTTATTGAAGATTCTATGCCAGGGAAGATAAAGGATAAGGCCGCGGTTTTGTTTTTCGAAGGCTGCCGGAGTTTTAATGATGATTTAGTGTTTAGCAGCGCCGCTATAAAAATAAGAGAAGCTTTAAAGTTAGAACCCGATAATAAGTTTTTTAATTATTATTTAGGTTATTTGAATACTTGTTATGGCGGTGAATATGTAGAGATTAATCCCGGGCGTGAAAGTTTTAAAGAAGCAGTGAGTGCCTTGCAAAAAGCAATTAAGATCGATCCGCAATATTGGCGCGCGCACTCAAAGTTGGGGTTGGCTTATTTTTATCTTGGATTATACGATGAGTCTATCGCGGCAGGCGTTAAAGCCCTTAGTATCGAGCCTAATAAATATGAAATCCATAATTTGCTTGGAATGGATTATTATGCGGGTAAAAAGAATTATGCGGAAGCTGTAAAATATTTTAATGCGGCTATAGCCATAGATCCCGGAATATCTACCGGCTATTATAATGTGGGATTAGCGTATTTAGGGCTTTTAGATAAAGAAAACGCGTTGAAACAATACAATAAATTAAAAGATATGGGTAAAGATATTATCGCGGATATCTTAATGGAAAAAATTAAGGAGTAGTAGGGATTTTTTATATATAAAAAAATGAGTTTATCCTAAAATTTGGGTTTATAAAAATAAGTGCATTCCTAAGATTATATGATAAAATAAGTTAGAAATTAGAGAACCATCCCCAAAGAAAGGATGATATGAAAAGATATCTTTTTGTCAGGGTTTTTTTATGTTTGGCGTTGTGTAATTTTTTCACATTGGCTCATGCTCAACAGGCAGAGCAGGTGGAAGTGACTCATTGTTCCGGACAGGTTGAAGTTCTTCTTGAAGGGGCGGATGACTATACCGATGCCCAGGATAATATGATTTTATCAGCCGGTGACAAGATAAAAACCTCAAGCGGCGCTTCAGTCGAGTTGTCTTTTAATGAAGCGAATACAAATCTGGTACGTTTGGATGAGAATACCAGCGTGAATATTTCTCTTTCCGGTGATGAAAAAATTGAGATGACAGAAGGGGAGGTGTTTTCTTCTATCAGCCAGCTGCCTAGCGGCAGCGCTTTTGAAATACGCACTCCTACAGCCGTTTCAGGCGCACGAGGCACGGATTGGGTAACTAAAGTTACAGAAGAAGGTACTGATGTGGAAGCATTGGAAAGTGTGCCGTATGTTAAGCAGTTTGAATCCAGCGGCAACCTTTCAAAAGAGGTAACCCGGATAGTCCCCGGACAGATGACGACGGTGCGAAAATTTCAGAAACCAATGGCGTTTCGCCCTATAGCGGATACTCGCCGGCAAAAATGGCAACAGGTGAAAAAAGAAGTTGTCCAGCGCGGGTTCGAGGCAATGCGAAAGCGCCAGGAGATGCCGCCTTTTAACAGGAAGGATTTTATTAATAAAATTAAGGAAAAGGGCAATCTTAATAGACAGGATTTGAAACAGATAAGAAATGAGTTGGGAGATAAATCCGGACCACAAAATAATCTCAGAGAACGAGGCCAGGAATCAAGAGACCCAAGGGGGGGGCCTTTAGGAGAAAAAACGCGGGGTATGGAACAAATGGGGCAACAGGATTTTAATCAGAGAAGAAGTGAGTTTGGGGATAATTCTGGGGTTTTAGACAGAGATAGTCCTAAATCAGAAAATGATTTCAGAGAACGAGGCCAGGAATCAAGAGACCCAAGGGGGGGGGCTTTAGGAGAAAAAACGCGGGGTATGGAACAAATGGGGCAACAGGATTTTAATCAAAGAAGAAATGAGTTGAGGGATAACTCCGGAGTTTTAGTCAGCGATAGGCCTAAATCAGAAAATGATTTTAAGGAGCGCGGACAGGTGTCAAGAGATCAAAGAGGTGGTTTTTTGAGAGAAAATGTAGAACAAAAAAATCAGCGCATGGAAGAAAGAACGCCGCGTATGGAAGAAAAAACGCGGAGTATGGAGGAAAAAACGCAGGGGATGGGGAAAATGGGCCGAGACGTGGGAAACGGGATAAAAAAGTTCGCGGGGGATTATCTTAATGAATCCAGGCCGGGTAATCGAGAGAAACCACAGCCTAGGAAAGCAGGTTCTCAAAAAACGTTTAAGCCGGCAGGCCCCGGCCGCCGCTAGAATGTATATAGATGATAGGATATCCCTTGCCTAAACACTTGTCCCCATTAATAAGAATCGAGGGACGCGTAGGCTGTGGGATTAATTCCCCCCACTGATTCGTTTTGCATTCGCAAAAGCGAATCAAAACGGTGGGGGTCATTAAAGGAGATTTTATGGGCCTTAATATCAGCATTAATGAAAAGGAAACGGGAGTTTATCTTATCACCCCGAAAGGTGAAATTAATACGGAGACATATTCTATTTTAGAAGAACGGCTTAAAGATGTTCTCTTAATAGCTCAGGCGTTAGTTATCGAAATGGGCCAGGTTACCTATATAAGCAGTATGGGATTAAGCGCTATTTTCAGGATAAAACTTGCTATCGAAGCGCGTAAGGGCACTATAGCTTTAGTTAATATGCAGCCGCAGGTTAAGCAGGTTTTTGAAACAATGAAGATTTTGACGCCTCAGATGTTTGCCAGCCTGCAGGAGGCGGATGAGTATATGGATAAATTCCTTGATGGAGTCCAGAAAGGCACGATAAAGCCTCAAAAACCGCTGGAATAATAATTATGCCTTCTCTTTTTTTGTTGCATGAAAAACTGCCTACTGATCTGCAAAAGGTTAATCTTTTCGTGGAGCGGGTCGCGCAGAAAATTTTGAGCGCTGTAGGAAATGAAAAAATAGTTTTTGATGTGAAGCTGGCTTTGGAAGAGGTTTTGACGAACGCTATGCGCCATGGCAACGCGCTGGACCCCAGCCTTAAAGTTGATGTAAGTATCGAGTTATATCGCGAAAAAATTATTATGGATGTCCGCGATGAGGGCAAAGGGTTTGATTTTCAGAATTTGCCCGACCCTACCGATGAAACTAATGTCAATAAACCTTCAGGCCGCGGAGTTTTCCTGATGCGCCGTGTAATGGATGAGGTGGAATTTTACGGCGGTGGATGCGGGGTTAAACTTACCAAATTTTTTCCTGCCTGCCTATGAAAAGGCATTCGCGTTATTCTTTGTTACTCCTGATCATATTAGTTATAACTATATTAACCGGCTCAGAGTTTTTCCAGGCGCAGGAAATGGCTGGTTACGACTGGTTGATGAAAACACGGCCGGGCAAGACAGCGTCTTCGGAGATCGCCGTTATTGAGATTTCTGATGACACGTTAAATAGCCTTGGGCGCTGGCCGCTGCCAAGGAATTATCATGCCGCGTTGGTCAAAGCTTTAAGCGAAAGCGGATGCAGGATGATCGTGTTTGATGTTTTATTAAGTGAGGCAAGCCTCGCGGATGAAGCTCTTGCCAAAGAAATACGTAATTCCGGCAGGGTATATTTTCCTTACGCGTTCAGGCTTAGCGCGAAGTATGATAAAGTTGGGAAAATTCCCGTTTCCGGAGAAATACTTGCCGGTTTATCTGAAACGTTAAAACCGTCTGCCGCGGGAGTTGGGCATATTAATATTTTTGTTGATCCCGACGGGAAAGCCCGCAAGCTGCCGTTGTGGGTGCGGTACGGAAATAAATTATGGCCTTCTTTAGGTTTTTTAGCTGCCGCCAAAAGGATGGGGTATCCTTTAAATAAAATAGAATTCCGCCGGGGCGCGATGCTTTTAGACGGCAATGTTTCAGTCCCGATAGATTCAGAAGGGGGTTTTTGGATAAATTATCCCGGAGCGTGGACGAAAACGTTTCAGCATTTTTCTTACCTCGATGTCCTGAAGGCTTATGTTGCCCGGCAAAAAGGTGTTGCCGCGCCGCTGGATTTAAGTGTGTTTAAGGATAAAATTTGTTTTGTCGGATTGACGGCCGCGGGAACTTCTGATCTGCGGGCTAATCCGTTTGATCCGGTTTATCCTATGGTTGGCGCTCAAGCCAGCGTTTGCGACAGTTTTTTACGGGGTGATTTTATCAGGCGGCCGCGGTTTTTGTGGAGGATGCCGGTAAATTCTTGTGTTATTATTGCCGCTTTAGCGGGTTGTTTGTATTTTGCTCCCTTGCCGGCATTTTTATTTTCCGTGCTTTTATCATTTTTATACGGTGTAAGCGCGTGGTTTTTATTCGCTTTTAAAGGGGTTTATCTGGACTTATTTTTACCTTTATTAAGCATTGTTTTAGTTTATGCCGGAGTTTTATTTCGAAAATTTTTTGAGGAAGCGCAAAAAAGGCGCATTCTTGAAAAGGAACTTGAAATTGCCGCAAGTATTCAGCGCAGTTTTTTACCGCCTGATATACGTACTTTAGGGGATATCCAGGTGCGCGCGTTTCTTAAGCCGGCGAAGTTTGTGGGAGGAGATTTTTATGATATTATCGCGATCGATGAAGCCACTTACGGCTTTTTTATCGGAGATGTTTGCGGTAAAGGCGTATCTGCCGCGTTAATTATGGCGCAGGCGATTTCTCTTCTGCGCGTTATTGCTAAAGATTGCCGCCAACCAGCGGAAGTTTTGGCCGCGCTTAATAATCAGCTTACGCGTATTCTTAAAGGCCGTTTTGTGACCGGGCAGTATTTAATTGTGCGGCAAAAGGAATCTTTATGGGAAGGCGCTTCCGCCGGGCATATGCCTATGGTCTATTTTAATAAGGCGCAGGATTCTATGCAGGAATTATTGCCCGCGTCAGGCCCGCCGTTAGGTTTAATGGAAAATTCTTTTTACACTTGCGTAAAGGGTGAATTTAAAAGCGGTGATAAGATCTTTATGTATACCGACGGCTGGACAGAAACGCGCGACCCTAAGGGCCGGGAGTTCGGGATTAAGCAGCTTAAAGAAAAATTGTTTGATAGCCGCGCTGATACTCTCGATAATATTTTATCTGAATTACAGTTGTGCCAGAAGGTGTTCCAGGGCCGCGCCCCTGTGCATGACGATTTGACAGCTGTGTTGTTTGAGTTGCGTAAATAGGAGTATGCCTACATGAATACTATGGAAATAAAAGATTTTCGCGGGCTTTCGGAAAATGAGGCTTCTTTAAGGCTGGTGAAAGAAGGTTATAACGAACTGCCCTCTCAGAAAAAGAAAAATATTTTTTATATACTTTTTGAGGTTCTCCGCGAACCTATGCTGCTTTTATTGATCGGCAGCGGTATGGTTTACTTATTCCTGGGTGAATTACAAGATGCTGTTATGTTGCTTTCTTTTATTTTTGTTGTTGTTTTTATTACGGTTTATCAGCAGCGTAAAACAGAAAGAGCCGTTGAAGCTTTGCGTAATTTGTCAAGCCCGCGGGCGCTGGTTATACGGGATGGTTTGCAAAAAAGGATTGCCGGGCGTGAAGTTGTCCGCGAAGATATCATTGTTTTAAGTGAAGGCGACCGTGTGCCGGCGGACGCGGTAGTTTTGTCTTGCTCTAATTTATCCGTGGAGGAGTCTTTGCTGACAGGCGAATCTGTGCCTGTGCGTAAAATGGAATGTGTCGGCAAAGAAGAAATTAAACGCCCGGGAGGGGATGATCTGCCTTTTATTTATTCCGGGACATTAGTGGTCCAGGGGCACGGTTTGGCGCGGGTATCTTCAGTGGGAATACATACTGAAATGGGAAAGATCGGCAAGGCGCTCGCGCGGATCACTGAAGAAGATACTTTGCTGCAAAAAGAGACCGCTAAGATCGTGCGTATTTTTTCCATAGCCGGTATAATTCTTTGTTCAATTGTAGTGGTTGTTTATGGATTAACCAGAGGGAATTGGCTGCAGGGGATACTTAACGGCTTGACGTTAAGCATGGCTATGCTTCCCGAGGAGTTTCCGGTTGTTTTGATCATTTTTTTGACTTTAGGCGCCTGGCGGATTTCTAAAAGCCAGGTTTTAACGCGGCGCACCCACGCTATTGAAACACTGGGGGCGGCGACGGTTTTATGCGCGGATAAAACAGGGACTTTAACCTTGAATACTATGCGCTTAAACACGCTTTGTGTTCAGGGACAGTATTATGATGTTGATACCAGGAGAACGGAACAATTATCGGAAGCAGTGCATGATTTGGTAGAATATAGCATTTTAGCCAGCCAAAAAGACCCTTTTGACCCGATTGAAAAAGAGGTTAAGCGTGTGGGTGAGCGGTATCTCTCGGATACCGAGCATATTCATAAAAATTGGCGGTTAATAAAAGAATATTCTTTGTCAAAACAATTACTTGCTTTATCCCATGTTTGGGAGTCTCCGGATAAACAGCAGTATATTATTGCCGCTAAAGGGGCTCCCGAAGCTATTGCTGATCTTTGTCATTTTACAGAGGAGCAAAGTAAAGAATTAATGGCATCTATAAAGCAGATGGCTAATGACGGTTTGCGTATATTAGGCGTTGCTAAAGCGTCTTTTAAAAAAACTGATTTGCCTGATCTCCAACATGATTTTATGTTTAAATTTGTAGGTTTGCTTGGATTTATTGATCCTGTGCGCGCTACCGTGCCGCCGGCAATTAAAGAAGCCTATGGCGCCGGAGTCAGAGTGATCATGATTACCGGAGATTATCCCGGCACTGCCGTGCATATCGCAAAGCAGATCGGGCTTAAGAATCCCGAACAGTATATTGCCGGGCCTGATCTGGAAAAAATGGGCCATTCGCAGTTGAGAGAACTTATAAAAGACGTGAATGTTTTTGCCAGGGTAGTGCCCGAACAAAAGTTGGCGATTGTCAACGCTCTTAAAGCAAACGGAGAGATTGTCGCGATGACCGGTGACGGCGTAAATGACGCGCCCGCTTTAAAATCAGCCCATATCGGCATCGCGATGGGAGAGCGCGGGACGGATGTCGCGCGTGAAGCGTCGGCGCTGGTTTTATTAAATGACGATTTCTCATCTATTGTCCATGCCGTGCGTTTGGGCAGGAGGATCTTTGATAACCTGAAGAAGGCGATGTCGTATATTTTTGCCGTGCATGTGCCGATCGCGGGGATGTCGTTTTTACCGGTTTTATTTAATTTGCCGATCGTGCTTTTGCCGGCGCACATCGCGTTTCTGGAATTGATCATTGACCCGGCATGCTCTACGGTTTTTGAGGCTGTTAACGAAGAAAAGGATATTATGAAAAGGCCGCCGCGCTCTCTGCGCGAGCCGTTATTCAGTAAGCGTATTTTTATTATTAGTTTTTTACAGGGCTTGAGTATTTTAGCGGTTGTTTTTACGGTTTATATTTTAGCGTTGGTTATGAAAAAAGGAGAGCTGGAGGCGCGCACCTTGGCTTTTACTTCGCTTGTATTTGCCAATATGTTGTTAATTGTAACAAACCTTTCCTGGGCTAAAAATCTTATTAAAATTATAAAGGAAAGAAATACCGCTTTGTGGTTTGTGCTGATCGGGATAGTGGTATTTTTACACATGGTGCTTTATGTCCCGTTTTTACGCAATATTTTTCATTTGTCTTTCTTACACATAAATGATCTACTTCTTACTTTCGCCGGCGGGATTATAAGTTTACTCTGGTTTGAGGGGGGCAAAGTTATCGCGGCGCGATGGGGGGGATCACGTACTTCTTAGCTATATAAAATGTCGTGGTAATGACACCGGCTTCAATTATTACCGTTGCCATCGCCGCTCCTAAATAAGAGAAGTAGTGTATCAGGATAAATATCAGCGGCAATCCGAATGCCGCGGCGGTAATATGCAGTTTTGAATAAATATCCGTTCTGCCGCATATCAATAAAAATTGTACTCTGAAAGCGTTAGCTCCGATAAAAAACACTCCTATCAGCAATAACCTTAATATAACGGCGGCTTGCGGATATTGTGTTCCACAGAAAATATTAATAATAAAATCGGCGGTTAGAAAAACCGGCGGTAAGGTTAAAAGATAAGCCAGCATGGTATTTTTTTGTATTTTATGCATTAGTTTCAGGGCGTGCTGTTTGTTTTTCATGAAAATTTTGTTTAATCTGGGGTAAATTGCCTGTGAAAAAGGCTCTAAAAGAAATGTTTGAATAAAGCCGGCAATCCGTTCAGCTATTGAATAATATCCGGTTAGTGTGTTGTTGGTGAATAATCCGACGGCGAAAATACGCGTGGTTGTATACGCGTTTATTGACACAATGGAAATAAAGATGTCCCAGCCCGCTTTTAACTCTTTTTGTATGTCTCCGTAAGTTTGAGAGATATATTCCAGCCTGAATCTTGTGAACGCCACGTATAAGCCGGAAATACCGGCTATTAAAAGAAAAATGGAATTGAATAGCGGTATGTATAAATAATCCTTTGAGGTTTTGACAAATACAAATATAAAAATCGCGTAAATTATGCCGCAGGCTATGTTTATGCGGGTTATGTAGGCCATTTTTTCTTTGCCCTGGAAAAGCCATACGGGGAATAATGTGTTGCCGATAACAGCCCCAAAGCTGTATATATAAAGAAGCCAGTCTTTTTTAAATTTGGGCACGAAACTTATAATGAAAAGCAGGATCGCGAAACTTATCAGTGACAAGAATATTTTGGCGGTTATGACCGAAGAGAATATCGAACAAACTTTTTTTTTGTTTTTATCGCATAAAGAGATTTTTCTGGTCGCGGATAAGTTAAAGCCGTAATCAGTCAGGATCATAAAATATTGCGTAAACGCCTGCGCGAAGGCGATCAACCCGAATTTCTCGGGGCCGATTGTCCTGATGATGTATGGGAGTATGATAACAGGAAGGAAATAGTTTATGCTTTGCAGCGTGGACAACGAGGCAAAGTTTTTTAAAATAATTTTTTTCTCTTTTAACGAGATCAGTTGTTTAGCCATTTGAATTCTTAATTTACACTGGAAAATTTAATAAGTCAATATGAATAATAATTATCCGCGCAGATTTTTGTGGTATAGGCAAGTATATATATGTCTACTAACCACTGAAAATCGCTTCCCTGTTAACGCAGTAGGTCTGCCTGTAAGCAGGCAGAAAGTTATTGCGAAAGCAATTTTCTTGTGGCATTAGCGGAGTTTGAGAGTATAATATTTTCGATTAATAACGGCTGTACGCGCGATAATAGGATGAATTGGCAACGGCGCGGTACTAATAAGGTAGGCGGGCGGAGGCCTTTTTATAAGATATGCTTAAGAGACCGGTTTTTTTGTTAATGTTCAGTTTGTTTTTTCAATGTATGGTTTTTGCCCAGGCGCAACAGAGTATTGAGGATAAAATTATCGGTTCCACATTTAAAGGGATAGCCAGGGCGTATATAATGGTGGTGGACCTGAAGCAGTTTAAGAAAGATAAAATAGCAATATTGCAAAAAATGGAAGAGGATAGATTCAGAAGAAAGTACGCCAGGACTTATCTGGTTATAAGTGAGTTACCGAAGGAATTGAAAATTACTTATGGGATCAATGAGAACATGAATAAGGCCCAGGCCATAAAAAAAATAAATTCGTTGGATAAGAAAAAAATATACGGGATCATAGAAGGCGTTCCTGATGAGCTTATCGCGAAACATTTTAAGGAATACCTAGCCAGAAGGAAGGTTGGGGTGCAAAGCGGAAATATCGTCGGGCAGGTGAAGGATTTTTGGGATGGGGCTATCGGCGGAAATAAAAAGGAAATAAAAAAATGAAAAGTCAAAAAGCCAATATAGTCTGGTGGTTTATCGGGGGGCTGGCGCTGTTTTCTTTGGCGGAATTAGCGTGGATAGTTTCTCTTAACGATAGGCAGGGCGCGTATGAAGAACGCGTGAAAGAGTCTGTCGTCAAAGAATTGGAATATAAGAGGCAGGTGGAAGAATCTGTCAAACGCCAGCTGCAGGCGAGAAAACAGGAACAGGCTTTTTTCGCGCAGCTGGAGAATCAAAAGAGTCTTCAGGATTCCTTTGCCCAGTTATTGTCGGATTATGAGAGCCAGCACGCGGAATCCATTAAACAGCAGTTTGAAGAGTATAAACTGCAGGTAGAAACCCTTATGAATGAAAAACTGGCGGAATACGCGGACAAGCAGGCAAAGTATGAATCGCGGATTGAGCAGGATAAAAAGCAAAATTCCGAGTTCATAGCCGGGAAGTTTGATGATTACAAGAAACAGCTTAATGAATATATCCCCGCGCAGCTTGAAAATTATAAAAAAGAACTGGAAAGTTCTCTCCGCAGGCAACAGGAGGAGTACCGCAAGAAGCAGGAAGTGTTGATGAAACAGGAATTTGAGATCTATAAGAGGCAGTTCCGGAATCAAACACAATATCAACAAGCCATTCAATAATACCCATTAGGATCAAGAGCATAAAACAGTTGCGGTTTAACAGGAATAATAGTATATTATAACAATGAAGGGTTATTATTTTGGTGGATATTTAAATGATTAAAAAACAATTGGTTTTCGTTTTGGGGTTGGTAATATCGGTTTTTTTATTTATAACCGATATCCCATGTGTGTTAACCCGGGTTTTTGGGGCATCAATTTCTGTTGTCAGCGACAATAAAGGGGAACATCGTTTTTTAAATTTTAAATTAACTCCGGATAATACTGTTTTAGACCTTAAACACGATGCGCTCCCTGAGTTTTTTACCCGTTTTTTTAAAAAAAGCGCTGCCGGTGATTTTTTTTCCGGGTCTTTTGTTGTAAAGGTCCCTAGAAAGAAATTTCCTATACCTTCTATAAACTCCAGCCAGTATATAACTATAATAATGCCGGGCACTAATAGCGATAATATTCAAAAAGATAAATTTATAGCTGAGAAAAAAGCGTTATTCGATAGGATTGTAAATATGGTTAATTCCGGCTCCGGAGAGGTGGAAGTTGTTATAGATCTAAATAGGGGCGTGCTGATCAAAGATAATGATCCGACTCTTTTGAAAATTGATGGAACTGAGGTTTATTTAAGGGATATTAACGGCAGATATATAGGTCATTCCGGGCTTTATAACGAGTAAATTTTGTTCGAGGATTTAGAATCCTATATCCCATTTGCGGTTTTCTTTCTCCTGATGGGCAGAGTCAACATTGGGCTTTTTTATGAAGGTGCTGCAAGCAGAGCAAAACCATCCGTCGGGCTCGATTTTTAGCTGAGATGCCAGCCCTTTTTCAATCATGCAGTTGTTACAAAAGGCGATCCCTGTAGTTTTATGTTTTCTGATTCCCAGCGCTTTATCGAAAGGGTATTCTAATAAGGCAGCGTCTTTATGGTTTTTTTCCGAAACTTGTTTTTTAAGAACTGTGTTTTCTTTGAGAAGTTCAGCGTTTTCCTGCTCAAGAGAATTGATTTTGGCTTTGAGAGAACGCGTGGCGGCTCTATTAGCAATAAACTGTTGAAAAATAAATGCTAATCCCAGGGGAATGGTTATTATTATTATAAATTCCATGGGATTATTAAACCATAGATTTATAAAAAAACAATAAAAATAATAAATAACGCGTAAGTGAAAGATAAAACGTTTCTTGAATTATTGGTTTTTTTGTGTTATAAGAGTAATACTTAAAAAATTTTGCGCCTGTAGCTCAATTGGATAGAGCACTTGCCTACGGAGCAAGTTGTTGCCGGTTCGACCCCAGCCAGGCGCATATTTATCGTAAATAACCGCCAGTCCCGAGTGTAGCGAGGGTGAGGGGCCAGGCGCACTCATTACTTTATAGTTGACGGTTCATAGATTAATGTTAAAAAAAGACGAGCTTTATATGCGGGAGGCTTTGAAGGAGGCGCAAAAAGCCTTTGAGAAAGACGAAGTTCCCGTAGGTGCAGTAATTGTTTATCAAGATAAGGTAATTGCCCGCGGCTATAACCAGGTGGAATTGCTTAAAGACCCTACAGCCCACGCGGAGATGCTTGCTTTGACTTCCGCTACCGCGTATTTTAACGCAAAATGGTTGAATGATGTTTGCGCATATGTTACAATTGAACCTTGCGCGATGTGCGCCGGCGCGTTTGTGCTGGCTAGGATAAAGAAAATAATTTATGGCGCGGATGACCCTAAAACAGGCGCTTGCGGGTCTGTTGTAAACATAGTGAATAATAAAAAATTGAACCACCGTATAGATGTAAAAAAAGGCATATTAAAAGATGAGTGCGGCGCGTTATTAAAAGAGTTTTTTAAGAAAAAACGCGTTGAACGGAATTAAAAATTACTAAGAAGTTGACTGATGGCTGGCATTGTAGCACAGATTGATAAATCACGGTTAGGTGGATTAAGACGCGTTGAGTTATATGGTAATCCAGGCACGCTGGAGGGCCGAGGTAAGGCAGGTAAAAGGACGACGAGTTTCTTTAGAGATAATCCAATTTTTGCCAGAAAAGTCGGATTTGTTATAAGGAAAGAAATAAAATATCCTGTAAGATGTGTAAAGTTGGCAGAACTAATTGGGGTTATATTAGGTGACGGTGGATTGTCAGGGAATCACCAGTTGATTATATCTTTTAATAGTAAAACGGATAAAGAATATTCGGTGTTTTTAGGCAATATTTTAAAAGAATTATTTTCAATTGATTCTTATATCCGTCTCCGTAAGAATTGTAATGGCGCGGATATTGTGGTAAGCAGTTCAAATCTAATTGATTTTTTATTGAGGCAGGGGCTAGTTGCGGGGAGCAAGGTAAAAAATCAAGTAGATATACCTCATTGGATATATGACAAAGTTGCGTACCAAAAAGCTTGTGTACGCGGCTTAATAGATACCGACGGAAGTTTCTATTGTCACAGGTATAATTCTAACGGGAAAAATTATAGTTATCTTAAATTATGTTTTGCCAGTCGTTCTAAACCTTTATTGAATTCTGTACTGAGAATCTTAAGGCAATTTGATTTTGATGCTTATCTGCATGGTGATCAGGTTTTTATTTATTCAATGTCGGGAATTAAAAAGTATTTTGAGGAAATAGGAACGCATAACCCAAAGCATTCAGATAAAATTATAAAGTTTTTAGCGAATTAGCATAGGAGAGGTGCCGGAGTGGTCGAACGGAGCTCACTGCTAATGAGTTGACCTGGGAAACTGGGTCCCTGGGTTCAAATCCCAGCCTCTCCGTTTTACTTCGCCCTTTAATAGAATCGTAAGAGCTTTGATGGGCTTCGTAAAACTTATCTTATCATTAAAGTAAATGAAAGGTGACTGTCATGTTGTTTATGACTGTCACCTTTCTTGTTTTTTGTGTTATTGCGGGCATAAACATTGTAGGGCGCGTTCCCCGAACGCGCCGAAACACAAAAAGTTTCCCGAACAGTTCGAATCCGTTATTGCGAACTCCGCCCGCCGGCGTGTCATTGCGAGGGCGCGAAGCGCCCGAAGCAATCTTTGTAAATACTTCAGGATTCTGTTTAGCAACTGTAATGTATTCTTCGGCAATAATAGGAGAGATCACATCTAATAATTTTTGGATAGATAAAGATTCCTTCCAATTGATTACCACTTTCTTAATTTCAGCGGTGTCATTGCGAACCCCGAAGGGGTGAAGCCGTCCTACTTTTTCTAATCCAGCATTGTTCATAATCTTATTGATTTTACTGTTGAATAGGTATATATTAACCCATAGGTGGTATAAAATCCGATATTCTCTTAATGACTAAATTATACCTTAAAAGGTATAATTGTCAAGCATTATTTCGGAGGAGAAATGGACGCAAAGAAATTGGGAAAGAAAATTAAGATTGCAAGAATTGAGCTTGATATGAATCAAACTGAATTGGCAGAGAAAATAGGAGCTAAACAAAAAAGTATCTCTCGTTACGAAACTGGTCTTTCAATGCCATCAATTGACACTTTACTTAAAATAGCCAAAGTTCTTAAAAAAACTGCAGGATATTTTCTTGAAGAATAAAAGTGATATAAACTGAGCTTAATGTAATATCCTCAATCAAATGAGTAAAAAGAAGGAACTTTCTGAAAGAGACATTTGCACCCAATTTATTTTACCCGCTCTTATTAAGGCTGGGTGGAATATTGAACGGCAGATACGTGAAGAAGTATCCTTCACTAACGGGCGCATTTTTGTTAAAGGCGAAAAGACCGTCCGTGGAGAGCGCAAGCGCACTGATTTTATCCTCTATTACAAACCAAACATTCCTGTAGCTGTAATTGAAGCAAAAGATAACACTCTTTCCGTAGGTGCTGGCATGCAGCAGGCGCTAAGATATGCTGAGATTTTAGATGTGCCAGTGGCTTTTAGTTCTAACGGCGATGGATTTGTCCAACACGATTGCTCCGGGTATTCTCCTATAGTTGAGAAAGAGCTATCAATGGACAGCTTTCCTTCACCTGACGAACTCTGGAAGATGTACAAGAAGTATAAGAATATAGCTACTCAAGAACAAGAAGAAATCTCTCTATTCGATTATTTCTACGATGGCTCGGAAAAGGCGCCACGATACTACCAACAGATCGCAATAAATAGGACAGTTGAAGCTATTGCTAAAGGACAAGACCGGATTCTTCTTGTTATGGCTACCGGAACCGGTAAGACCTATACAGCTTTTCAGATTATTTATCGCTTATGGAAGAATGGGAAAAAGAAAAGAATTCTCTTTTTAGCCGATCGTAACGTTCTTATCGATCAGACCAAAAGAAATGATTTCAAGCACTTTAAAGATCGTATGACGGTCATCAGAAAACGGCACATTGATAAAGCCTTTGAGATTTACCTTGCTCTTTATCAGGGGCTTACAGGCTACAACGATGATAAAGATGCTTATAAGGAATTTAGCCGTGATTTCTTTGATCTTATCATAGTTGATGAGTGTCATAGAGGAAGTGCCGCTGCGGATAGCGCATGGCGAGCGATTCTGGAATACTTTAGCTCTGCTACTCAAATAGGTCTTACTGCCACTCCGAGAGAAACCAAAGAGATATCAAATATTCAATATTTCGGTGATCCTATCTATACGTATACGCTTAAGCAAGGCATCGAAGATGGATTTTTGGCACCATACAAAGTTATTCGTGTAGGACTTAGTACGGATCTTGAAGGATGGCGTCCAGAAGCCGGTAAGACTGATAAGGATGGTAATGAGGTTGAGGATCGCATTTATAATGTCAAAGACTTTGATAAGAATCTTGTTATAGATGAACGGACTAAAATTGTAGCTCGGAAGATTTCCGAATTTTTAACGAAGACCAACCGATTTGATAAGACGATAGTCTTCTGTGTTGATATTGAACATGCAGAACGGATGAGGCACGCTCTTTCTATAGAAAATTCTGACTTGGTTCTTGATAACTATAAATATGTAATGCGCATTACAGGAGACGACGATGTTGGTAAGCGTGAAGTGGATAATTTCATCAATCCTGAAGAACGCTATCCGGTAATTGCTACTACCTCTAAGTTAATGACAACAGGTGTTGACGCACAAACCTGTAAGTTGATTGTCCTCGACTCTAACATACATTCTATATGTGAATTTAAGCAGATAATAGGTCGAGGTACCCGCATAAATGAGGAATACAGTAAGACCTTTTTTACGATAATGGATTTTCGTAACGTGAGTGATATATTTGCTCGACCTGACTTTGATGGTGATCCAGTTATGATAAAAGAAATTAAGGGCGAAGACAAGCTTACAGACGAAGATATTCATCCTGAGAAAGAAGAAGAGATTGTTGACCCTGAGACTGGAAAACCCGTTGATTTCGAAATCAAGAACGTAGATAAAGATCCTGTCTATATACCAGATGCAGGCACTATTGTTGCTGAACCAAGGGCTAAGGTATACGTTAATGGTGTCGATGTTTCCGTTCTGCACGTAAGAACTCAGCATTTGGATACAAATGGTAAGCTAATCACGGAAAGTCTTAAGGACTATACGAAGAAGAGTATCCTCGCAGAGTTCCGTTCCCTTGATGAGTTTCTCGCCAAATGGAATAGTACGACAAAGAAGAAGGTCATAGTTAAGGAGCTGGAATCCCATGGCATTATTCTCGAAAATCTTGTTTCAGAGGTTAAGAAGGATTTAGATGTGTTTGATCTTATATGCCATATTGCTTGGGATATGCCACCGCTTACTCGCAAAGAGAGAGCAGACAGAGTTAAGAAGCACAACTATTTTACCAAGTATGGTGAAAAAGCTCGCACGATCATAGAAGCGTTATTGGATAAATATACCGAAGAAGGCATAGAGAACATAGAAGATCTATCGGTGTTCAGAGTCGAACCTTTTAATCAATACGGGACACCTATAGAAATACTAAAGATTTTCGGTGGAAGGGATAAATATATGCACGTTGTTGAAGAGCTCGAAAAGGAATTATATACGGTGACTAAATGAAGAATATAGGGCATATCATTAAAACTCTCCAGAATATTATGCGCAAAGATCCCGGTGTATCGGGAGATGCTCAGCGTATCGAACAGCTCGGCTGGATGATTAGCTTAAAAGTTATCGATGACAAACATAAGGAAATTGAAGAGACTTCTACGGATGGGTATGTTTCGCCAGTACCTAAAGCGCTACAGTGGCGTAGCTGGGCCGCTAATGATGAAGGCATTACAGGTGACGATCTCAAGAATTTCATTGATGGAAAACTGATTCCAGGTCTAAAGAACCTCAATGTTAGCTCCGGTGATAAGTGTGCCCGCATTATTCGCAATATTTTTGATGGTATAAATAACTACATGAAGAATGGCACGATTATTCGGCAAGTTATCAATCAGCTCAATCAAATAGATTTTAATAGCTCAGAGGACCGCCATGTCTTCGGCGATATTTATGAGACTATACTAAGAGATTTGCAAAGCTCTGGTAACTATGGAGAATTCTATACTCCCCGCGCACTCACAGAGTTTATTACCGAAATGGTTGACCCACAACTGAAAGAGAAAATACTGGATCCAGCATGTGGGACAGGAGGGTTTTTAACAAGCGCTATAGAGAATATTCGTAAACGACATGAGATTAAAAATATAAACAAGCTCAAGGAGCTCGAGAAGGCGATTCACGGCATAGAGTATAAGCCATTGCCATACATGTTATGTGTTACCAATCTTATCCTGCATGATATAAAAGCCCCTAACATTGAGTATACCGATAGTCTTAATCGTGAATATACATCGATAAGTCAGAAAGATCGTGTTGATGTTATACTTGCGAATCCTCCTTTTGGGGCATCTGTAACGGACGGCATTGAGACAAATTTCCCTATGAATTTTCGAACAACGGAAAGCGCAGACCTTTTCCTGGTTTTAATGATTCGTTACTTAAAGGATGGCGGTCGAGCTGGCATTGTGCTACCGGATGGGTCACTTAATGGTGATGGTGTGAAGCAACGTATTCGCCGACACTTTCTTGAAACCTGCAATGTTCACACCATAGTTCGTTTGCCGAATTCGGTATTTCAACCATATGCAAGCGTGGCTACCAACTTGTTATTCTTTGAGAAAGGTAAGCCAACAAAGGAAACTTGGTACTGGGATCATAAGTTACCAGAAGGCGTGAAAGCATATAACAAGACTAAGCCTATTCAGAAAAGTGAATTTAATAATCTCAAGAAGTGGTGGAAGAAGCGCAAGGAAAGTGAACAAGCGTGGAAAGTGTCTATCAAAGATATGGCTGCTAATGGGTATGGTCTTGATATTAAAAATCCCCACATACCTGCAGAGGAGCACACCTATTCGAGCTCTGAGATTGTATCTATGCTCCATACCTCGTTTCATAAAAGCGACGAACTTTTGGAGAAGCTAAAGAAAGAACTCACTAATGTATAAGACTGTTCGAATATCAGAATTCCTCCATCGTCGTAAAGAAACCGTTTTTATTAAGCCTGATGTTGAATATGATCTCGTTACGGTAAAAATGCATCATAAAGGCGTTGTTCTCAGGGAGAAGAAGCGTGGCAGCCAAATCGGTTCAACCATGTTTAGAATTTCAAAAGGTCAGTTCATTCTCTCGGGAATTGATGCACGAAATGGAGCCTTTGGTGTAGTGCCTGACTTTTTAGAGGGTGCTATTATTACCAATGATTTCTGGTGCTTCGATGTGGATGAAGCAGTAGTTAAGAGGGATTTTTTTTATTGGCTTACTAACACACCTCTTTTTTTAGATGCTTGTATTAAATCTAGTAAAGGCGAAACTCAAAGGGTACGACTTCAGAAAGATTTGTTTTTTGACTTCGAATTTAGCATTCCATCAATTGATGAACAAGGGGCATTCCTGAGAAGAATAGAAATGGCAAACCGTGGATTTGTAGAACTAAATTACGAATTACTTAACCAATCTGACAATCTTACTATGCTTCGTCAAACCTTGTTGAAGGAAGCCATTGAAGGCAAGCTAACAGCAGAATGGCGTAAGCAGAATTCGCATCTGGTTAGTGGAGACAACCATGCTATCAAGATAGTTGAAAAGATTCGATCTGAGAGAAACTGCCATATCAAGGACGGTAAGATACGCAAAGAAGAACCTTTGCTTTCCATAACCGATGACGATAAGCCATTTGCTTTGCCTAATGGATGGGCATGGTGCAGATTAGGTGAGATTAGCAAAATAGAAAGAGGTATTAGTCCTGAATATTGTGTAGTTTCAGATTACAGGATATTAAATCAAAAGTGCGTCAGATGGAATCGGATAGAGCCAGAGTGGTCTAAGCCTATTTTAACGACGTGGTTTAAAGATCTGGGCAGAGAGAATTTAACCTGTGTGAACGATGTGCTGGTCAATTCTACAGGTGAAGGAACAATCGGTCGTTCAGGAATCATAACATCTGAAATGGAAGGTTTTCCTTTCGATACCCATGTACTTAGAATTAGTCCTTCGAAAGAAACAGTTCCAGAATTCTTGATGTATTTTATTAATTCCATATATGGTCAAGCTCAGGTTTCAGAGTTAAAAGGTGCCAAGACAACAAAGCAAACCGAACTGGGCGTTGGAAACCTACGCTCTTTTATATTTCCTGTAGCGCCTAAGGAAGAACAGCGGATCATTGTTAACAGAGTCAATGGGGTTTTAGCTAGGATTGATGAGATGGAGAACCAAGTGTTTGATCGCACAAAGCAGGTCGAGCTATTAAAGCAATCAGTTTTAAGAGAAGTGTTTGAACATAGCCATGCATAAATGACCTATAGCATAGCCGTCTTTGACTTTAGTTTGACTTAGTAGAGGATTTTTTAATCCGGTTAAGGATTTTATCTTTTGACCGAATAAACATTCTTAGGAGGCGCAGAATGCCCAATCTATTTTGGAAGAACAAGAATAAAGAGACACTTAATGTCGTAGCAACACCGTTTAAGAGTGAAGAGGAATTTGAAAGCTATATCTATGGAACCAAGGAGATATTAGGGGATATTTTTATTCTTAAAAGACAAATAAGGGCGTCTACCGGACATGATATTCCAGATATGATTGGAATCGACAAGGAGAACAACGTTGTAATTATGGAAATGAAGAACGGTGAAGTTGATGAGGGTATCATTCCACAAGTCTTGAGATATGCGATATGGGCAGAAACAAATCCAGATTCAATAAGAGCATTGTGGTTAGAATGTAAAGATAAGCCTGAGGATATGGTTCCAAACTGGGATGGTCTCAGCGTTAAAATAATCATCATAGCCCCGGCCATTAAACTAAGTGTTTTGAAGACGGTAAACAAGATAAATTATGAAGTCGAGTTGTTGGAGATAAATAAATTTGCTGTAGGACAGAATGAATTTATCTTGGTAGATAAGCTGGAGCCAGAGAGTAGGCAGAGTATAAAAATAACCCGGGGCCTTGGGGTTTATGACAGAAACTTTTACTTGGAAAACTATAACAATGAAAGCGTTGACGTGTTCTTCCACACCATAAATAAAGTCGAGAAGCTTGTAAAAGAAAAAGGATGGAAATTAGATAAAAAGGTGAACAAGGGATACGCGGGATTTAAGTATGGATTCCCAAATGTTTTTGGCGTAAATTGGGTTGGCTCAAAGACATTCTGTCTTTTCTTTAAGTTACCTAAAAACACAGCTGACAAGATTAAGATATCCGGTACGAAACCCTATCGATATGAGGAGCAATGGAATCAGGTTTTATATAAAGTTGAAGGTAAAAACTACGATATCCATAAGTTAATGCCGTTATTCGAAGCGTCATATAAATATATTACTGGTATTAAGTAGGCCAGATGATCAACAAGAAGAGAGATATTTATTAATTAAAAATAGGAGGTGTAGTGATGAATAATCAGAATGATGATCTTGAAGCTGTTAGAATAATAGCAGACGCCTTAAAGGATTTTGAGTAGTATTGTAGACTGTGATTGCTCAAAAATTTAAAAATGAAAATATTATATATATCGCTTATGATGATGTTAATTGGTGGCTGTGCCATTGCTGAAGATAGCAAAACGTCACGATTAGTAAAAAATGATAAGCCAGTAAGCACCGAATTCTGCAATTTATATGAAAAGAGCTTTGGGGTAAATTTAGATTTAATAAATATTGCAAAGACAAAAGATATAGTCATGGATATAGAAGGTTTCCTTTTAGGATCAGGGTTTGCATTGCTAATTGTATTACTCGGCTGGGCAAGTCAGATAACCTCAAAAAGCAATGAAACAAAAGACATAGAGGCGGATTTCTTAAAGAAAGCTAAACTTAAAAGAAGTGACTATAAGAAAATCGTTAATGAAGGTGGTACAACAGAAGATTCTTTTAAGGTTCTTGTGGAGTTTCTTTATACAAAGAAAGACGATGATATTCAGATTTTTGACAAAATAAAAAAAATAAAAAAAGATATTGATAATCTTGATAGCTATTATAGTCATAGATTTTGGATTTTACTATGGATGAGCTTCTGCCTTTTTGTTACAGGGGGGCTTGCTTTTTTCCTGTCTCCTGATAAAAAAATTTTTATGCTCTTGCCAAATGTTTTCTTTGTTGTATTAATATTTTTAAATTTAATAAAAGTACATGAGTTCGAGAAGAGATATACAAAAAATATTTCTGAGGCAATGGAGAAATTATAATGGGAGGCAGAAAAGGATATTCTCTTAAGAAGATTGTAGGAAATCTGCAAAAGGTTAGATCGGAGAAGACCCAGCTTCTTCAAGGAATAAAAGAGAACAGTCCTAAGAAGGTGGCGCTGGCAAGCGCAGGCATCTTAGCTAAAAGTGACATAGCCCTTGAATCATTAGCCCATAGTTTTCTTTTTGTTGGCGGAATTCAAGAGCAGGAGTATAGAAAATTAGGTAGGAAGGATACGAAAGAACGAAGAAAAGAATTATCTAAGAAATGGGCTGCTTATAGAAAAGAAAAAGGAAAAAAGTTTGATGCTCCAAGCAATAGAGATGTTGTAGATTCCGCTACTAGAGTCATCGGAGGTGCAAAATGAGTAGCCTCCGGGAAAGACATTTGGCAGAAGGAATCAAGAATAAAATGCTTGGGATACAAAAGTCAGAACAGATATATGTAAATCTTTCCAAATGGAAGAAAAAACTCCAGATTAAGGACGAGGAGGAAATAGAGAAAATAGCTATTTCTATTGCCGCAAAAGTCGAACAATATGCTATTAGAATAAAAGCAAAAACAGGTAATGAGCCTAGCCCTGAGCTGATTTTGGCAAAGATTAAAAAGGAATTGGAACATATTTGATGATGAAAAAAGAACGAGATAAATATTTTTCATATTATCGGGAATCAAATTTCTTAAGGTACAAACAGTTTTATTTAGAGAGAGATATCTTGAGAGTTGCATTCTCTTTATTTGAAGCGGAAAAGACTTTAAGGAAAGGCGGTACTGTTAGTAATATCCCTATTCTTCTTTCACGACAGACGTTTGATAGGATAGATTTGGGAAAACTTAAGAAGATATTAGAAGAATTGTTCTTATTGATAATGCTTGAAGATGTTTCTGTGGATATCAAAAATGCCTTAGATATGGATGGAAGGGTTAGAAAAAAAGTGGATTTTCCTAAAAAAGAGGCAATTGTTCTTTTTTCCGCCGGAGTGGATAGCTATTCTGGTATTAAGATTGCGGAGAGTAAATATAAAGATGCGTTGGGTTTATTTGTTGCTCATAATGATCAACCATGGATTATAAATATAGTAGAGAAAATGAAACATGAGATTAGCACCGAAATACGTACATTATATGCTCCAGGCATGGGTTCAATGGGGTATTCGCAGTTAAGGGGTTTTGTATATATTTTGTCCGCAGGGATTTATGCTAATCTCTGCAAAGCCGATAAAATTCTTGTCACGGAATGTGGTCCTACTATGTACCAGCCGTTATTCTCTCCTTATGACTCTATCACATATACAACGCATCCTTATGTTTTGAAGGCCGCGAAAGATGTTTTGGATTTATTCCTTGAATTTAAAACAAAGATAATTATACCTTTTGAAGATTTAACAAAAGCAGAGGTTATTTCAAATTCAGGAATAAAGGATTACAGTAAGACTCATTCTTGTGTGTCTCAGAGATTCGGCGATCATGACGGCACATGCTTTGGGTGTGTTATAAAAAAGTTGGCATGTTTAGTCAGTGGCGTCAACGATGTAAGATACAATAAGGATATTTTTTCTGAATATGCGAATCAAGATAATCTTCTTAATGTGTTGGCTTACAGCGATGACTTGTTGTATAATTATGATAGAATGCCTTTTTTTCAAACAGATAAGATTGAAGAGTTTAATAAAAAAGATTTATTCCAAAGGTATGCTCTTGATAATTTGGCAGGGTTAATGCTTGGAGCTGATAAAAGGAATCCGCTGTATAAACGGTTTATAGTAAGGAATGATATTTTAAATGAGAGGATTTGCCAAGTAAGAGAGAATAGGAAAAAACCAGATTTTAATAAGTGCGTAAAGTAAAAAATTATTTAAGATAGTAACTCATTCTGCTAGACAAAATGCAGTAGTTGTGATATAGATATAAAATACTGTTTGCCTGCTTGCGAAAGCGGCGAGCGAGCAGTCGAAATGCCAAAGATTTTATTGCTTGTGTTCTCATTGCATGTGTTCTAATGTTATTGAGTAACCGAGTAATCGAATCACCGCACGACTTGTCCACCGTCGAGTGTAACATGCAGGTTCAATTTACGAACAAGATGGGAATGGGCATTTATTTGAGGTTGGGCGGCGGGGCATCTGTTCCTTTAAATCGCCAAAGCAAAGTTCACTGGCAGCGAAAATCGCGGGCTGGAATTAGTCTCAAATCGTCTTGGATTTGTTTTGATGAGTTGTATTTAATCATAAATACAGCAATAACTCAAAATGAAGTAGCGTTTGAGCACGATAGTAATCTAAATGAGGGCGATATGTTAATAGAATATGCTGATTTGCTGGTGGCGAAATCGAAATATAAAGAAGGAAACGAACAAACAATAATTAGGCAAAATTCTTTGTTTGCCTGCTTGCGAAAGCGGCGAGCGAGCAGTAGAATTGCCAAAGATTTTATTGCTTGTGTTCTCATTGCATGTGTTAAAATGTTATTGAGTAACCGAGTAATCGAATGACTACTATTTCTCAATCTTGAGTCGCATGTTACGCTGGTGTGCCAGTTCGTAGAGCTCAAAGTTTCAGAGAAAATCATCTAAGTGCCAAAGTCCCTGCTAGAAAAGGTTTATAGCTCACCTAACCTAAAAAAAGCTTGGAAACAGCTTAATAAATCCAATCGTTCCTCCCAAGGTCTTTCTTCAATGACAATTGAAAATTTTGGAAGAACCTTTGACAGTCATCGCCGGCGTTTAAGTAAAGAATTGCGTGAAGGAAGTTTTAAATTTTCAAAGGTAAAGGCGATAGTTTTGAAACAAAAGAAGCCTTTTGGTGAAATTAAACGCAGACCTATTAGAGTGTCAGAGATACAAGACCGAGTCGTTCAAAGGGCAATTGTTAACATAATCGAGCCTATTTTACGAAAAAAATATCAGTTACGTAATATTGCTAGCTTTGCTTATTTAGAAGAACGAGATATACGAAAAGCACTTATTAGAATGGTAACGTTATATAAAAAAGGTAATCCTATCGTTTTAGAAGCAGACATAAAAAACTATTTTGGCACAGTTAATAAAGAGAAGCTTCTGAATGAAATGATTTTTCCGGCGCTTCCGGATACTTCCTTAAATGAACTTATTGAACAAGCGCTTAATCAAGAAATTGGTAATTTGCATCAAATTGAGCAGGATGATTGGGAATTATTTTCTGATACCGGAATACCGCAAGGTGGCGGATTATCACCTTTGTTTGCCAATGTTTACTTAAATGATTTTGACAAAGAAATGTTAGCCGCTGGATATGGCTTAGTACGGTATGCAGATGATTTTATAGTTGTTTGTAGGAATGAAGAAGAAGCTGTCCGTGCATATGAGATGTCGATAAATATATTGGAAAAAAGGTTAGGGTTAAAATTGCATATGCTAAGTAGTGATGGAAAAGGAAAAACAAGGATTGTACGATTTACTCAAGTTAATTTTGAGTTCCTAGGTATAAGATTTAACGGTAAAAATCTATATCCTGGAGAAAAGACATTAAAAAATCTGGAAACGCGAATTCGCGAAATAACTGAGTTTGGGAATGATAAAAGTTTATTAAACGTATTGAGTAAGCTAAAACTTACGGTGGAGGGCTGGATTGCAGCGCATTGTTACACAAAAGTGGAAGAATATCTGCCTACAATCGAGAATGAATTAAGTTTACGTCTCTGTGGTTGCGCTCATCGAATGGGTTGGATTAAGAATGATGGGATACTTTCTCAACGTCAACGTAAGTTTACGGGTTTACCATGCTTAGTTAACTATTTAAATGATCGTAGAAAAAATTTTACTGTTGAAGAATTAGCGGTTTTTCAGGACAATTTTGTCGTTTAGAAAGCGGTCTTTTATCGTAAAATACACTCTTTAACAAGGATTTCAAAATTATTATGTCTTAACCGTATTTTGATAATTCGTGACTTTGGAATCCAGAATTTTCTGCCGTTATCTGCCAGTATAGCTTTATTCGTTTCATGTATAATTCTGACTTGCGCCCAAATATATCTTTCTTGAGGGTATATAAGATTTCTGATACTAAATGGCCAGGACATAATTTTACCTCCTTTTTAGATTGTTTTTGTTATCCACTTTTTTTTCGGCCCGTTCGGGGAACGCGCCCTACATTTTTTCTTTCCGCCAGGCCTTATTTCGGCCCGTTCGGGGAACGGGCCCTACGGTGTTATTCGATGCTTGCACGCGTTGATAGCGGTTTTCTTTGTGATGTTCAAAGTTTTTGCTATTTGATTGAAGGACATGCCTAGTAAACGTAATTCTGTTGCTTTTTGAATAAATTTCTGGTATAAATAGGTCCGTTGTAGTGGTTGAATTATAATCTTTGCTTGGATCTCGGATGCGGTGCGAATTGGTTGCAGACGGGTCCGTAAACTTTTTCCGGCAAGGAAAAAGTTTACGGATGTCGCGGCGAACGTAGCCGAGCGATAAGCGAGGCAGTGAGCGCGACGCCGTAACCTTAATATATATTTTCCGAGCCTCTTACTTTAATAGAGATAAAGGGCTACGTAAAACTTATCATTAGAGTAAATTAAAGGTGATTGTCATGTTTTTTATGACTGTCACCTTTCTTGCTTTCAGTGTTATTGCGGGCTCGCCAGGTATTGTGGCGGGCGAAGCAATCTTCTCGCACCCCTTAACAATCCCATAAAAATCTTCATTTTCATTAGTAATCGGCTCAAGCACAATAGGCGCGAGCAGTTCTTTAAGCGCAAGGGCAGAAGAGATGGTATTTTTATTCAACGTTTCACGCAAGTTCTCCAGCCTATGATTGATCCATTCTTTAGGCGGCGCTTTAAAACTATTCTCTTTCTGGTTTAATGTTAAACGCAACAAATGTGCCTGTTACTTGGCACTGCGTTCTCTTTAAAAACTCAAACGGATCCCTCCTTTGGTAATTATCCCGTCGCGCCGCGGAGTTCTGTCGACCTCAACATTATCAATAGTGCCCCTAACCCGATATTTGGACCAGAAATAATCTGCTTCGGCAAAAAGCGACAAGTTGCTTGAAAGGACTAAATCAAGTCCCATACCTCCTGTGGCAGCAAAATTAAATTTGTCCTTGGCGGAGATTGTATCAAACTCTTCATCAAAATTCAAATAATTCGCTTCTGCTCCCCCGATAATATAAGGGATAAGTTAAACTTATCGTCACTTTGCATAAAGCTAATGTCCACTCCGGCCTCCAGGTTTTCCGATGCGTTAAATGTTATACGTCCGCCGGCCAAGGCTGCTTCTTCAAACTCATTTTTGAACGGCCAAAACTCTCCGCCGAAAACGGAAACATGTACTGAAGTGTCGGTTATTGCCAAAAGAGGCTTAATAAAGAGCACGCTAAATACCCCCAGAATCAAAAGTATTTTTCTTATAGAAAATCCCATAATTCCCCTCATTTATTTAAACTACAGGTTTATCAAATGCCCGTATCCCGGGCTTCCACCTCCAGCGATTTTTGCTGGGCCGTTTTATTTTGGCAAATCTGGTATTGGGAAGAACTTTTGATATAATATATTGCAGGCAGGTTATGGTTAGGATAAAATAGTAATATAGGGCTTCACAAAATTCGTTCAGCCCTTGATTACAGAGATTAAAAAGCAGATTACACAGATTAATATTTGTCGATAAATCACTGCAATCTATTTTAGAATCGTTGCAATCAACAGCCCTAAATGAATTTTATGAAGGGCTGTAGTAATAGAATGGGAGGTAGATTTTGGTCGGTATTGCCTTTACCGCGGCACTGTATTTCTGGCGGGAGTGAGGGGGCGGCAATTTAAGCAATAGGAGCTATTCTTTATCATGTGGTTAAATCTCTCGCCTTAAAGCGCGAATTCGAGATTAAAAGCTGGCCCAGGGAAAAGAAATTAGTATTGATCCAAAATAATCCTTTTTTTGTGTAATTTATAATTTAATGAATATGCTAAAATTAAGAGTAGGAAAAAAGTCAGAAAAAAGGGGAAAAAGGTCAATAAAAGATGGCTAAAACTTTATTAAAATAAAATGTTTGCTATGAAAGATTCCTCAAGCTGTATAAGCCGATCGATAATTATGTATGCGCTTGGAAGAAAAGCCCATGATTAAAAAGACAAATCTAAATAAAAAAGAGAAGGTCGCACGCTACGCACTATCTCTGGTAGGGGTGACTGCGGCATTTATTCTGCGCATAACAATTGTGCATTTTGTAGGACCGGGTTTACCTACCTATATTACTTTCTATCCCTTTATAATGTTTGTAGCAATATTTGGAGGCTTAGGCCCGGGCTTTTTAGTTACCATAGTATCTGCGATCAGTATAGACTATTGGCTTTTGTTGCCGTTAGGAATTCTTAAGTTCGGGAATGCGGCTGACGCCGTAGGGCTGGTATTTTTTGTAGTCATGGGAGTGTTAATTAGTGCGGTAGTCGATTATTACCGCCGGAATCAGAAAAAGTCCATGGAGGCAATACGCCTGGCTAATAGCTACAACCGTACTCTCATTGAAGCTTCGCTTGACCCGCTGGTAACCATTTCTGCGGAAGGAAAGATTACGGATGTGAATCAGTCCACTAGCGACGTCATAGGTTTATCACGGGAGGAACTCATAGGAACCGATTTCTCAGGCTACTTCACAGAGCCGGAAAAAGCGCGTGAAGGATATCGTCAGGTTTTTGACAAAGGATTCGTCTCGGATTACCCGTTAACCATCCGTCATAAAGACGGCAAGATCATTCATGTACTCTATAATGCCTCGGTTTATAAAGATGTTAATGGAAATATTCTTGGGGTGTTTGCCGCCGCGCGCAATGTGACAGAATCCAATCGGCTTATGCGCGAATTAAAAGAGACGAAAAACCTCTTGGATAACATTTTAGAAAGTTCAACCAAATACTCAATTATCGGAAAAGATTTAAACTACAGCATCGTCTCATGGAATGAGGGGGCGAGGCGAAATTACGGATATACAGCGGAAGAAATTATGGGCAAAAACTCAAACATCCTTCATACTCCGGAGGATATTGATTCGGGCGCCGTGGACAAAACGCTCAAAGTTGCCTATGAAAAAGGCATTGCGGAAGCCGAGTTTGAGCGCGTCCGTAAAAATGGCTCTCGGTTTATAGCTAGCGTTGTTGTTACCCGTCGTAATGACAATTCAGGCCGGCCAATCGGCTATCTGCTTATTAGTAATGATATCTCAGAAAAGAAGAGAGCAGAAGAGCAGGTGCGTCAGGCTTCGCAATACGCCCGAAGCCTTATCGAAGCCTCGCTTGACCCGTTGGTCACTATTTCAGTAAACGGAAAAATCACTGATGTAAACGAAGCTACTATCAAGGCGACTGGCCTGTTCCGGGAAAATCTTATTGGTACGGATTTCTCAGATTATTTTACAGAGCCGCAAAAGGCGCAGGCCGGCTACCGGCAGGTGTTTGCTAAAGGTTTTGTTACCGACTATCCATTGACCATCCGTCACAAGGACGGCAGGCTAATGGACGTGCTTTATAATGCTACCGTCTATAAAGATATTCAAGGGAATGTACTGGGAGTCTTTGCCGCCGCGCGCGATGTGACGGCGCAGAAACAGGCTTCGCAATACGCCCGAAGCTTAATTGAAGCTTCATTGGATCCTTTGGTTACTATCTCAGCAGACGGTAAAATCACCGACGTAAACGAAGCCACTATTAAAGCGACCGGTTTGTCCCGGGAGAAGCTTATCGGCACAGATTTCTCCAATTATTTTACAGAGCCGCAAAAGGCGCAGGCCGGCTACCGGCAGGTTTTTGCCAGGGGTTTTGTTACCGATTATCCTTTAACTATACGCCACAAAGACGGCAGGTTAATGGATGTTCTTTACAACGCTACTGTCTACAAAGATAACCGTGGGAATGTTTCGGGGGTTTTTGCCGCCGCGCGAGATGTGACGGCGCAGAAACAGTCAGCGCAATACGCCCGAAGTCTTATCGAAGCCTCGCTTGATCCACTGGTCACTATTTCAGCCGAAGGAAAGATCACCGATGTTAATGAAGCCACTATTAAGGCGACCGGTTTGTCCCGGGGAGAGCTTATTGATACAGATTTCTCCAATTATTTTACAGAGCCGCAAAAGGCGCAGGCCGGATACCGGCAGGTTTTTGCCAAAGGTTTCGTTACCGATTATCCTTTGACCATACGCCACAAGGACGGTAAGTTGATGGATGTCTTATATAATGCTACTATCTATAAAGATACCCGCGGAAATGTCTTGGGAGTGTTTGCCGCCGCGCGCGATGTGACCGTACAGAAACAGGCTTCGCAATACGCCCGAAGCTTAATTGAAGCTTCATTGGATCCTTTGGTCACTATCTCAGCCGACGGTAAAATCACCGACGTAAACGAAGCCACCATTAAGGCGACCGGCCTGTCGCGGGAAAAACTTATCGGCACAGATTTCTCCAATTATTTTACAGAGCCGCAAAAGGCGCAGGCTGGCTACCGGCAGGTTTTTGCCAGGGGTTTTGTCACTGATTATCCTTTAACTATACGCCACAAAGACGGCAGGTTAATGGATGTTCTTTACAACGCTACCGTCTATAAAGATAACCGTGGTAATGTTTTGGGGGTTTTTGCCGCCGCGCGCGATGTGACCGCGCAGAAAAAGGCTGAACTGGAATTAAAGCGGCATCGGGATAATCTTGAATTGTTGGTAAAAGAACGCACATTCGACCTTGAGGAGTCAAATAGTAAACTCGCAAGGTCCAACGAAAACCTGGAACAGTTTGCGTATGTCGCTTCTCATGACCTTCAGGAGCCATTGAGGATAATGTCCAGTTATTCGCAATTGCTTGAGCGCCGTTATAAGAATACCCTTGACAAAGACGCGGATGAATTTATTAGTTTTATTGTGGAAGCGGCAGGCAGAATGCAGAGGCTGATCACCGACCTGCTTGCTTATTCGCGTTTGAGGCATACGGAATTACCTATGACGGTGATTGATTGTAATAAGTTGTTAAGCCGGGTAATTGACAGTATGTCCCTGACTATTAAAGAAGCCAATGCCGGTGTTACATATGATAAACTCCCTTTGGTAAACGGGCATGAGGTTAATCTTATGCAATTGTTTCAGAACCTTATAGGAAATGCACTTAAGTTCCATAGTAACGAGCCTCCCAGGGTTCATATCAGCGCGAAAAAAACCGGGGGCGGATGGCTTTTTTCAGTGAAGGATAACGGCATAGGTATTGAATTGCAGTATCATGACAGGATTTTTATGATCTTTCAGCGTTTACACAGGAAAGACGAATATGCCGGCACCGGCATCGGCCTTGCAATATGCAAAAAGATAGTAGAAAACCATGGGGGAAGAATTTGGGTGGAATCGGATTTGAATAAAGGTTCGACCTTTCATTTTACAATTCTAACAGAGGAGGTAAAAAATGGCTAACGGAAATTTTTTGAACCCGGTTGAAATTTTACTTGTAGAGGATAATCCGGCTGATGTGCGCTTGACTCAGGAGGCGCTAAAAGAGGAAAAACTGCACAATAATCTGAGCGTGGTAAATGACGGCGTGGAGGCTCTGGCATTCTTGCGCAAAAAAGGCAAATATGCCAATGCCGTCAGGCCCGACCTTATACTGCTTGATTTGAACCTTCCAAAAAAAGACGGCCGGGAAGTGCTTAAAGAAATAAAAAACGATGATGATTTAAAAGCTATCCCTGTAGTTGTCCTTACGATCTCCAAGGCGGAAGAGGATGTGTTGAAGTCCTATAATTTGCACGCGAATTGTTATATCACAAAACCGATAGATTTAAATCAGTTCTCTCACGTGGTTAAATCAATAAATGATTTCTGGTTGAGTATCGTTAAATTGCCGTCCAAAGGCAGATAATGACTATGAAACAAGAGAAATTGCGAATATTGGCAGTTGAGGATAACCCCGCGGACTTTCGTCTCTTAGAGGAATACCTGAAGGAAGGCCTTTCAGGTAAATTTGAGATAACGCAGGCAAAGGCTTTGAAGGAGGCTCTTAAGTATTCATCGGCTCAAAAGTTTGATATTATACTATTGGATCTGGACCTGCCTGATAGCATGGGTTTGAATACTCTTGAAAGTGTATACAGTAATAATCAGTCTGTTCCTATTATTGTGCTGACGGGGTTTAGCGACGAAGAAACAGGTATTCGCGCAGTGAAAAAAAACGCTCAGGATTACCTTGTTAAAGGGCAAGTCCAATCCGGCATCTTAATAAGAAGCATACGCTATGCCATTGAGCGTAAGCATACTGAGGAAGCGCTGAAAAAAAACGAGGCAATGCTTTCTTTATCTCAGGAAGCGGCTAATGCCGGCTCCTGGGATTGGGACCTTGCGGCTAACAAGCCGGATTGGTCAAAGGAATTTTATAAATTATGCGGCCTGGATCCACAAAAACAAAAACCCAGTTTTAAAAATTGGCTTAAGGTTGTTTATCCTAACGATAGAAAACGGATAGAGGCAGAGATAAATCTTGCTTTAACAAAAAAAGAAAATTTTCTGGACGTGGAATATCGCATTATGCATCCGAAGAAAGGACTGCGTTGGATTAATGCCAAGGGCGAGGCTTTCTATGATAATCAAAAAAAGCCTGTGCGTATGATAGGTATCATTATTGATGTTACCGAACGCAAACACACCCAGCAGATGTTGCTGGAAAAAGAGGCGGAAGCCGCGGCTTCCCAGGCAACGGCCTCTGAGCGCCAGCGCTTATACTCCGTCCTTGAAACCCTGCCGGCTTATGTCGCTTTGTTAGATAAGGATCATTTTATTCCGTTCGCAAATAAGTTTTTTCGCGAACGATTCGGAGAAAATTTCTCCGGCCGCCGCTGCCATGACTATTTGTTCAATAGGACAACGCCATGCGAAAATTGCCAGACGTATAAAGTAATGGCGAGTAAGTCTTCACACCATTGGGAGTGGAGCGGCCCTGACGGGCGCAATTATGACATCTACGATTATCCTTTTATTGATTCTGACGGTTCTGCTATGATCCTTGAGATGGGAATCGATATTACTGACCGTAAGAAGGCGGAAAAGAAACTAATAGAAGCGCAACTGGAATTGGAGAGAGCAAAGCGTCTTTCGGATATTGGAACATTAGCGTCAACTGTTGCGCATGAACTACGGAATCCTCTGGCCTCGATAGCTTTAGCCGCTTCAAATATCCAAAGAAAAGCGAATAACCCTTTACTGGAAAAACATTTGGTTACTATCGGGAAAAAAGTTTTTGAAAGCGACCAGATCATTAATAATCTTTTGTACTATTCAAGGATCAAATCGCCGCACTATGAGATGGTTAATATTTACGGTATTGTAAAAGAATGCGTGGATGCAAAAAGAAAACAGTTACGGAAGAAGATATATTTTAAACCCAGGATGAAGGCAGCGGCAAGTGTTTTGATTGAGGCTGACCCGGTGCAAATGAAGGAGGTGTTTTCCAATATAATACACAACGCCTGCGACGCGGTTCCCGATCAGAATGGTAAAATAGAAATCGCCATTATCGAAGAGGCTGATAGAGTAAAAATTTGCATAAGTGATAACGGATGCGGCATAGAAAAAGAATACTTAAATAAGGTGTTTGATCCGTTTTTCACTACCAAGGCCAGAGGCACAGGTTTAGGCCTTTCGGTCTGCCGGCAGATAGTGAATTTACACGGCGGTTCGATATACCTGGAAAGCCAGCTAAAAAAAGGGACAGTTGTTATTTTAGATTTGCCCAAGAAAGCGTAAAAAAAGGTCCATTAAAATATAACCCTAGATAAGTTAAATGCTTGCTTAGGGTTTTGTTTTGGATAAAATAGATCCGGTGAATATGAACTTAAAAAAATTAAAATCTGATTTGCGGAAATATAGTGGTAAGGAAAAAGCTAAAATACTGCGGGGGTTTTTTAAAACCGGGCCAGGAGAATATGCGGAAGGAGATATTTTCCTTGGAATAAAAGTACCGACTTTTTCCTGATGGATAAAGATAAGGCGCCTCTTTATAACTTAGCAATCTCTGATTCTTTATGGGAAAGAAGAATTGCTATTTTGTCTACATTCCATTTTATTGAGAATAATGATTTCAAGGATACTCTAAAAATGGAAGTTAGGGACAGCGACCAGTTTTTTGTAAAGATTATTCGCTGATGTGTTTGTGTTATCAATACCGAATAGTTCGGGGAGCTTAGTTAGATTATGAAGAAAATATTTTTCTTGCTATTTATTATCGGGTTAATCTTTCCGTTATCTGTTTTTTCTCTTGATGTACCCGCAGGATTAACGGGTGATGTGGCTGAAGCGATCACTAAGGGGAAAATTTTATATGATGCATATCTAAAAGGGCCGGTAAAAGATTATAAAATTTTAGCGCAAGTTAATAGAGCAAAGGATAAGATAGGAGATTTCTGTAATTTTGAATACAAGCCTTACGCTGTTGATTCCGGCGAAGGCCAAATTATTTATTTGATTGCTGAACCGCAATCACAAAATCAAATCGTCTTTGGCCGCCACTATATCATCAACCGATATATGTCGGAACCACAAGAGGGATTTGGAAGGTCGAATCGGGTAACATTGAGTATATTAATGATAAAATAAATTGACGAAGCCCAAATTTGCATATTAAGGGATTTGTTATTGATAATTAAAATTCGGTGTTATCAACATCGACTATTTTGGAAACCAAATTTGGGCGTTCAGCCGAATCTGAGCGAGGCGCTTTTTTATGGAATTACCTAAAAACTCAAACGGATCCCTCCTTTGGTAATTATCCCGTCGCGCCGCGGAGTTCTGTCGACCTCAACATTATCAATAGTGCCCCTAACCCGATATTTGGACCAGAAATAATCTGCTTCGGCAAAAA